>JGI24158J21664_10003053_pt1 | contig 20740 bp, 14 predicted proteins | sample Ectturendosymbi3_FD_21664 | JGI IMG/M metagenome (IMG submission 21664) | reverse complement strand
GAATTCTTATATCAAGCTGTTGAACTATCGACATCAGATTGTTCGATTTTTACAGAAAACGAGGGCTTGGTCCAGATCAAATTCATTATAACCATTCGTGACTTTGGTCCAGATTACACACTACACTAGCCCAAATTACACGGATCACCCCCAAGTGAATATACACTGTATTGAAAAGTTTTTTCACCGTTCACAATTTTTTAGCAACTTGCGCTTGCCCTGAAAAAACAGAGTTGCCCTTAAAATTTTCACTGTATTGAATATACTTTTTACATTGAGGATTTTTAACAACTTGTGCTTGACCTGAAAACAGAGTTTCCCCTGCAATTTTTCACTGTATTGAGTATATCTTTTACCAGTAAAGATTTTGAGAAACTTGCGCTTGCCCTGAAAAACGGAGGGTGCCCTGAATTCACAGTCCTGAATACATATTTTTTATTATTCAGGATTTTTGAGCAACTTGCTCTTGCCCTAAAAAACAGAGTTGCCCTGGAATTTTTCACTGTATTGAATACGTATTTTTTGTCATTCAGGATTTTTGAGCAACTTGCGCTTGCCCTGAAAACAGAGTTTGCCCTGAAATTTTTCAAGACCGGGGGGCGGCCGCCCCCCCCGACCCCTCGCCTCGTAGGCCTATGCTCCTTGGTTAGAAAAGTATGAACGTTGTTTTCGTTTTTTGCCCTAACAACGCTAGAAAAAATATGGTTTCATTACATACCAAAACAAGATGAGCTTCACAGTGAAATTCTTCCAATGTTGGCAGGTTTAATAAGAAAAATAAAACTGACTAGCAGTTACCCAAACGCTCCACAGCAAACGTTCAAGATTATGTACCACGAGAAATTCTCTTGCAGTATTGAATTATCTGAAATTGCAAATGACGAAGTTCTAGAATGTGTGGTGGAAAAATTCTTCCCGACCTTCCTAAATCGCAAAGGAAATTTACATCATGAATAATTGTGAATCTTTAAATAAGCAAAAACAAGTACCATCTACAAGAGGCATGTCAGCCAGAATCAAGGAAAGTAACTCAAACACCAGCAAGTTTCTAAAAAGCATAGCAGCGCAGATAGCTCAAGCAATTTGTGTTTCGATTTTCTAACAGGAATCGGTTTTCGTCTTCACTGAGTCGTACTCATTTTTCTCTATAAAATACTTGGTCCATATCTGACCGAAAGAGAACCGCCAGAAATCAGACAAACAGCTAATTACGAAATTCCTCGGGTTTGACGAAAACGGGTTTGGAAAACTTGCAGTGACCTAATGTCTCTTAAGATCTTACACTGTTTTGACCAAAACTCTTTTTCTTATTTTTGCGAGACGTCTAGTCCATGATGGAACGACTGGATAAAACCGGTACAAGGTGTAAACAAGTTTGTCCGATTCCAATCTCTCCGGACAAAACTGGTTCTATTACGCATGCCTAAGCGTGTCTGTAAAAGGCTCGCACTGGCTTACGACATACGTAATCAAAGCATGAGCAAGGAAAAAACGAAGCTGTGGCCAGTCAGGCCAGGTCAAAACTGAACGGTTGTTTGTGAACAGCAATTATACACATCTTTTTTCATTCTTACCACTAACACCGACAATAATTGCCGTAGATAAGTTGCAGCTGATGCAGAACTGGATTATGTAAAGCGTGAGAACCAGAACTGTAATATTAATGAAAAATTACCGTTACATAGAAAAACCTACATTTGTTTATGGGACATCGGAGAACGTGTTTTTCTCTGAATGCAAATGAGCAAAGCAGCCAAGCCTTATCTCTTAAATCAAGATCTAATGGTTTACCTTCTGTCATGAGCAGTTTTTGTACAAGAAAATGAAAGTGAAGAAAAAACGCTGGTTTTATTATTTCATTTTTGGCTTTTGTGCTTGCGGCCAAAGAGGAAATAGCGCCGTTACAACAAGACGCACAATTCTACCGTTTGTTTTAATGACTGTAGCTGTGAACGAGGCTTTCGTGTACAAAAATATGGAAATTTGACCCACAGTTTTATCTACCGCTCATCTTTAGGTTTTCGCCGAACAGCCTGAGACTGACGTCACACGCATGTCGTGTAATAAACTTTGTATACTGCGTGCAATTGAAATCTGTATTTGTTTACGTATCTTAGTATTACTTTAAAATATTTGCTCTACGACTCATAAAATGACACCGAAAAACAATGACCCACAGCTGTAAGCAAAATCATGAAGTCGTCCTCTCTAATCTAACTAACCCTTTGCTTTAGAGCAGGGATCTCCAAACTACAGCCCACGGGCCAAATCCGGCCCGTGAAGTTATTTCCTTGGGCCACAAAGTGATTCTGTCAACAATGAAAAATAATACATTTACGAAAAATTTGTTGATTTACTACTGTACAATGCAACATATCCAGAAACAATCACGTTACGTGGGATGTCCCGCCCTCGAACTGTTGTGCAACAGCTTATGTGACCCCGCACAGAAAAGTTTGGAGATCCATGGTTTAGAGTAACTGGTTCATTCGCAGCATGTAAGTTCACTTTCTGTGCAGGTGGGTAGCGATGCGACCCTGTAATAGAAAAAATTCAGTCGAGTGGAATTCTAAGGGCGTTACGTAACGGACAAAATTTACTGTAAAAGACTAATCAAATGACTAGTAATGAAAGGACTGCTGAGATAGGGTAGGTGGGTTTATTCATGCATTTATGTGACTCAAACCACCAATTAACCGACATACAACAAAAAGAGCAAATTAACAAAGGGCAGAAAGGTTAGCCGCATAAAAAATAAAAATGAAAAAACGATTGAGGTTTACAAATTCTACAAATATAGCTGAGAGCCACAAAAGGTTGGCGAAAGACATTATGGGTTAATTACTCAACCAGCTCTATTGTTGACTCAAATCAATATTAAATTGAAGACGCTTCAAGTGGACAGGAAATATGATTTGACAAAATTCAATAACTTATAGACATTATGCAGATGTTAGCAACAAAACACAACGTCGAGGAAAACAAACAACAGAAAGGGTGAAAAGCATGACTGCTGTAGAATGGATGCTGGAGGGTGCTGGGGTGAGCACAAGAAAGGGTGAGGGCAATACAGTAAGGAGAGGCGCTAAATGCAAACTTCCAGAAAATTGGAACAAAAACACGAATGAGAAATCAACTGGTATATGGGAGAGAGACAAGACATTTTTGTGTTTTTCTCCAAATGAAAACGACGAATGAGACATCAAGTTTTTAAAAATTTCCAGGTTTGTCCATGGGAATGTTATAATACAGTGGACTTTAAATTTGTCCTATGTCCCACCGATAGTAATTTTACGTCATATAACAGGAACTTTCTGAAGTTGAATACTATTATCATATCCTCACAGCGCAGTAAGTATTAGATGTAGAAGCTCAGTGCTATGGCGTAGTGATGCGAAGTTCCAGATAATAAGATTGATCCACCATTTTCAGGTGACGACTAAACAAAACGGTCACACAATTATCCTCGGTACTCCTTTTGAAAGTTGTGGAGTGTGTTCAGGGATGTGACGATGGGTGTCAAGGGGCAACAATTCCCCGGGCTCCGAAAAGTCGCAATAACATCGCAAGTACTTTATTCAAGACAGTAATTCACTCACAAAAAATCTTAGCTTCGAACATGGGGTCGTCAAACTGTTTCTTGCCCCGGGCATCATCTATCCTCGGTACTCCCCTGACTGTGTTAGGCGCGGTTCTGTGGAGGTTATAGGCATTAAACATGGGTTGGAATAATGTGTTTCGCATGACTAGTTTCGTGGGAATTCCGTGGGATGGGACAGAAGAGGTGTCCTATGGACAAGCCTGGGAATTTCAGACAAAAGTTTGGGAACATATGCATTAGAAAGTTGGCCCAGAGATGTTTTCACTTTGAGCAGTTTGTATTTTTGCCAAAAAGCAAGCATTGTTTGATAACAGCGCACTGCTGAAATCTTACAAAAGTATTTGTCAAAAGTGTTCAAGCAGTCCACAGTTATCCAAAGAGAGCATATATTTGGCAACTTATGATTAAAACAAATCAGGAATTTTAAAAATTAGGTATTTAGATTAGAGAACATCTGTTTCAGTTTTGTAATTACTTAAGGGCTTTAACAATTTATTCTGCAATCTAATTAGAGCAGATGTTTCCAACATTTTTACTTTTGCATCCCTGAAGAATCTTTGCTCTGACCTTGTAACCCCTACAATTTATAATCAATAGCTAGAGCTTTGAATGTTTAGAAGGGAATATAAATTTTTTAATATGTAAAGAAAATCAAGCATATGGACAAGAAAAGATGACACAGATTAACGTTTGAATGTACTTTGAGTGTTTACATCATCCAGGAAGAATTACAAGTCAAACTTTTTTAAGCAATCAATATTTGGTCTATACTTTTAGCATGTTTGGGATGAAAATTAAAGTTAACACAACTGATACGCCGATCAGAAATGTCATAGACAGAAATTTGAGAATAGGTATATGACCATCAAAAATTTTTCTTGTAAATATGAAAAAGTAAAGATGATTGAGAAGTAGAGAAAAATCTGGTAAGTTTCTTTCTAAGATATATACAGCCACAACTCAAGAATAATTAGGTATTACATTAGTATTATTTTTCAGATCAGGACGTGCATGGAACCAGAAGCAGAATTTTTATTTTGGAGAAAACAGAAATTCAGTGGACAGCAGAAGAACTTGAACGATCTTGTCTCATTTTTAAATATGACTTTTGTCAATTAAAAGCTCCAGGTTTTCTGAAAGGTTTCGAGGCATCAGCCGACAGGGCTCTGATTTCATGACTTTGCGATGATTCAGACTTGCACATATCTGTTTTCAAATAACTATTCTCCACAAAGGCGAGCAAATGTTTTGACAGGAAATCGATTTCACGAAACACAAGGTAACTCAGTCCTGAAACCTGCAAGCAATGCTCACCGGCGGAATGTTGGAAAACTAAAACAAGAGCAGAGAAAGCAAGCAACTCAAGACTAAAATAAAAAAAATCAAAACACAAGCCGCAGCAAGTAAAAGCTAGAAAACATATCTCTCTCAAATAAACGCTTTCATTAAAACTGAAAAGCTGTCTGACACCTATTATGGAGCAACAAAACCAAAGCTACGGAGTCACTCCGCGATGACTCAACGCTAGACGTCGTACGCATTTCAGGGAGAACCTTTAAATGCTAAACGTGAATAGTGGTGAAAAATCAGTAAATAAAAAAAATAACTGTTAAAACAGGACGTCAAACAAATGGGCAAAGTAGAATGGGAAAAGATCAGTCAATGATCATAGCAAAGGGGTACAAGGCTTATTTCATTTTTTTCTCGCGAGTGAAGATCATGCTTTGAATATTAATCTGTGCGTTACCTTTGTTCAGCCATTTATCTTCACAGGTATCCAGAGAGTTGAAACAGGGTTGTTCTATTAAAAGGAACAGTGGAACACTGAATAGTGCCGCCATAAGAAGATTTGGCCGCTATCGTCCCTGTTATCTCGTTTGTTCTAAGCGCCACGGTGTGCTGACATTTTTTGGAAATTTGTTTTCTGTTTAACCATCATACTGTTGACGGCATATCACAAACGTTGCCGCATAAATACCATATAGTTTGCAAATGTCAAATTTTGATCCAGCGGAAACGTTTTATTTTTTGCCTGGAATGTATAAAACAGTTGGGAGCATGGATTTGTTGTGTTTTCCATGGCAAACACAAAGCGCACAGTGCTTGCAAGGCCCTGACGAACCTTCGGAATGTTTTTTTTGTATTATTTAAAGCAGGGGTCTTCCAATTTTTTGTCCGAGGACCACATAAGCTATTACACAGTAGTTCGAGGGCTGGATATGTTAGGTAACGAGATTGTTTCGGGATTTGTTGCATTCTACCAAATCAACAAATTTTTCTTTAATATATTATCTTTTCATTATTGACAAAATGTCTTTGCGGCGAGATGGAATAGCTTCGCGGGCCGGATTTGGGCCGCGGGTAGCAGTTTGAAGACCCCTGTTTAAAGCAATTTTCTTGTATAGTTGGTTATGATTACCTACAAAAACCACAACTGGACACAAAACAACTACAAGCGCCTTGCTTTAAATCAGTTGTTCTCAAAATTTTTGGCACACGGACCAACATTTTACAAGAAATATCCAATGGACCACTTTGCTATGCTGACTAAAACTGCAAACACAAGAACCTAAAAAGTGGTCTTACATAATTTATTGTTGTTTGTGACGTCACAATTTGACGTCATATTCATGCTTTGGCGACGTTTCGTGGCATAACAGGCATATTCTTCTACATCCTCTATCCTTATTTTATGTTGGTAGTTTTGTTAATGCAGTCAGCGTATGCGCTGATCAGCCATAGCAGACAAAATAAAGACAATTGTTTCGGATAATGTGAACTATCGCGGAACACAATCTTAGCCATGCGCAGTGGACGAAAGGTCTGCAAAAAGTCGTGAGATGGTTTCTGGACGCAGACGATAACCCAGATTCCCACCAAAACCTACTTATTACTTTTTGGCCCATTTACAATGTTCTTTGAAATTTGCATGAAAATTTATTCCGTGGTATTTGCATTAAGTCGACAAATTAACTAGCAAAAAGTATGCGAAAACAATTAATTTTCTTTGTGCAGGTAATAAAGTTTTTGTTCAATCTCAAGCTCAAGGGGAGTTTAACCCCAACCCCTTGCGTACGCCCTTGACTGTATTTGCCGATTTTTACCTCCTTTCACATCGTTTGGCACTTACAGGCTCTACCTAGAATATGTCTGTAAACCTTACGAACGCCTTTCTGCTTAATCATTCTGCTAAAGCTTTGTGTGGAGTCATCGTGGCGTGATTCCGTCGCTTTGGTTTTATTGCTTCGTAATTGGCGTCTGATAACTTTCCATTTTTTGTAAAAGCATTAATTTGAGAGCGACATATTTTCGAGTTTTTACTTACCGCAGCTTGTGTTTTGATTTATTTATTTCAGTCTTGAGTTTGTTTGCTTTCTCTGTCCTTGCTTCAGCCCTACAATATTCCAACCGTAAACATTGCTCGCAGATCTCAGGACTGAGTAATAAGCATGCGTATAGTGTTTCGTTAAATCGATTGCTTATTTAAAAACATTTACCGATTTAATCGACTTTATGGCCTTTTGTGAAAACTAGTCACATGGTTTTTGTCTGTTTTTAATCCAACGATTGAACGCGGCATCCGCATTTAAGTTAAATGTAAGACTTAGTCAACTAGGATAGAATTTTTCTTGTCCCATGGTCCGGCATATTACGCACAACCTTGAAAAATCTGCTTAGCATCAAAATAGCTTTTATATATTGTACCTTTCGTGCATGCGGGCAATGTTAGTAGCACTGTCACAAGTCATCTTCCAAGTCCTTTACAAATAGGTTCAGTTAGCCAGACGAGTCTTGCTGCCGTACAAAAAACAGCAAAATCGAAAATCAGACTGTGGAAGAATTACTGGAAGCTTAGGAATTTCGCAGAAAGGCAATGATGCAAAGAGGAAAACAGCAAGACCAACAGAATTTGCATTAAAATGGCACTAGCAGAAGCTTTTGTGATGTCAGTGTTGTGCCGGAGAACAGTTCGGTTTGGCGTCATAACACCGAACCCAATTTGTCTCCATGTTAAGTGCAAAACCAGGTGAACGAAAAGAACGGTATGCTATATAGTTGCACAATTATCGCTTGATGACGCTGTTAATACATTGCTTATGTTGCACAGTGACTGAAGCCTAAACTACGAGGTTTATTTGCCAGCCAAGTGCTGTTACATAACTTATGACACAGCCTTTGTTGGTTACATAATCAATTGCCACGGTAGAAAGTGCTGTACCACGACGCTCCAGAGCAAGATGTAGAACTTTCAAAAAGTTTTGGAGAGTGGTTTCCTTTCGCACCAGCCTTGTTAAAATTCGATCCTGTACAAACGGCTGAAATTTGCCTTTTATTCTAAGTTTCATAATTTTTGTTGCTTTTTCTGACATGTACTTATTCTGCGCCACAGTTACACCGTTTTTCGCATGTCGCGTTACCGTTAAAGTCAACGTCAACTGTTCCCAAAAATATTTAAGCTTACTGCACCCTCCAGAAAAGATAAACATTGAGGGGCGCCTAGTGACGAAAGCACAGCAATTCTCCTAAGAGATTTAATGACACTTTTGAAAATATGAAAATAAAGCATGAACATGTCGTAGCACCTCCGAGCATGGCAAATGACGCCTCGGAGTGTGGCAACATCCCGGTCGATAACCACTGGTCACTGCCTCAAAATCTTTGTTTCTTTGTGCTGGTAAAAGTTTACGAAATGAAACAAGAACTAACTCGACACGATACCAACGCAAGGCACGATAAACAAGAAAAGAATTCGGATTTTGACGAGATTTTAGCAAAAATGTTATTATAAACGTTTTTTATAGTTCAGACGTACAGAAATTAAAGCTGCACAACATGTTTATTCCTCGTGCTGCAGCGACTAGCATGAATCCAACCGCCTGAAGCCGCGAGCTTGTCTTAATCTTCAAATTTAAAAACATACAACTGGAAATTAAAGCAACAGTGTAACATTCAACGATGAGAGGTAATTCACCTTGGAGCCAACATCGTTAAGTTGTTGGAGGTTTGTCTTGATCAGCTGTAGTTCCTTGAATAACAGCTATAATGAAGGTTTCAGTGAATGATATGATAATAAAGTCTCGAAAAGTCTCTACCTGAAAAAAGATATTTTGTACCATTTTTTTCTCAACGCAATAAAAAACTGCAAAACGTTCTTGTCACGAAAACGTGTAAAATTTTTACTGGTGCTTGATATGCCAAACAACATGGTCCTAAACTGTTCTACTACATTCCTGAACACCTGCATACATCGACTTGCTTCCGTGGAATGCTCTAAATCTGTAATTTTAGAATTTAGAATGGGAAACCGACTTCTGGGAACGACGTTTTCTTCAGTCGTACCACATGAACTTGAGCGAAACCACCATGCATGAAGAGACGGCAAACCTGGTCCTTTGTATCATAAAATTCTGAATATTGAAACAAGCAAGAGGCAGTCCATTCTTAACGTCTTTTCGTCTTTTACTTTGGTATTCCGCTTGCTACTATTGATCGCCGCTAAAGCTGTTTATTTTATTTTATACTTACCAGTTCCTTAGCTTTTTATTTTTTTTTACATGATTTGCTTGCGTTTTGTTATCGACGTTAGGTTTTCGCCCAGCAGCATGATGTTTGTATTAAACTCAACAGTGGCGTAGCTGACGGGGGGCAGAGCTAAATATAAAAACCAGGCCCCCACGGAGCTTATATTTCGGTATTTAGTATTTTTCTGGTTTTCAGTAGGTTGTTTTTTTGTGTTTCTCGGAGTATTTTCCGGTGATTTAAGGTTTTGTACAGCCATACATGGGTGGCGGAACCTTTTTCAAAGTGGGGGGGCACAAGTGCACGTCATAAAAACTATAGAGAATTTTGGTGGTTTGAACCGGCAACTGTGACGTCACAAGGATTGAAATATGACGTCATTACCTACACACCATATGAAAGTCTAAATTACACTTAAACAAAATTACACCACTATTACACCACTGTGAAAACGTATCGGTGAACCACCTGAAATTCAAATAAGCTGTTGCAGAGGCGACCCAGGTCAACAGCGCCACTCGGGCTCGCACGATTTATTCTGACTGAATAAAACCTTTCGAGGGTTGCGTTACTAAAATCTCCATTTGCTTTCATTCTGGCTGGCATTATCGCTGCTCTGTGACCGTAACAGTAAATGAGAATATCTCGTGATAACTTCTCCAATGTTAAGTACTTACGTCACAAAGCAATTATAACGCCAGTAAGTCCTCCGCTTACTAGGCTCATTCATATTAGACCCAGTTACTGGACAATTTTTTGTTTGCTTGGTATTATCCTGGAAATGGGAACTGTGCATTGGGTTGGACTTCAAATGCAATGTTCTATACAAATCCACTGCTTCAAAAAACATTAAATCCGATATGACTTATGTTTTAAAAAACACTTAAAACGCATTGCATAGGACAGCTCGGACTCAAACAGATGAGCCTGAGTAAACCGCGAGCGAACGAAGTGTACTACGAATGATATTGTTTTATTCAGGTAACTTGCAACATGAACGCGAAAGGGCAGACGTGGAACGAAAATATATGAACAGTGACAAGGCCCAAATAAAAGAGCCCGAGTTAACAACTTAGTGAAGTGGGACCGTCGATGGTGGCACAAATATACAAAGCAAGCAAGCCCGCGTTCTCCGATATAAATCGTAATCGAAGACGCCCGTGTGCCGGAGTCGCCACTGGGCTGTTGCAAACGCCAAGAACACAGCTTAGAAAACAGGCAAAAATGACACAGCATTGATACCTGTCTTAAATTAAACACATTTAATATCACAGCTTTCCACATCTTGAACAGAGAAGGAACATGACTGACTGTTAATTTTACAACTGCATTAGATGCCGGAATGCAAAGACAAGACAAAGCATATGTAGTAACTACTATCTAGCAAGTTGTCTGTACGGATGCCAATTGTGTTGCCAATACAAAAATAAAATATGGCTATTTAGTGTTCCCAATTCAAAAACAAAAACAGAGTTGACATTGATCTGTCAAATATTACATTTTGTGTATAAGATTCAGTAAATGTGACTATTTACTGTAGAATGGTGTTAAAACGCTTGAAATTACATCAATTTTTAAATGTTGTGGTACGAACTTTTTCCTACAGACAAGCATGGGTGTTGGAAGCAGGCCCGTAACTAGAGGGGCTTTCGCTCCCCAGAAAAATTTTTCGCCCTCCTTGTAAAAATATGTTGGACATAATTTAAAACTATTGGACATAGTTTAAAAAACTTGGGCCCCTCTTGGAAAACTCTTCGCTTCCCCTGGTGTCCCAAGCTGATTACGGGCCTGGTCGGAAGGGGGACAGAAATTTGAAAATTTCAGCAAAAAAAGCTGTTTTCTTAGTTTGAGTGGTATGAAATAAATTTCGCCACTTTTGGCCCCCCTAGAAAACATTTGGAAAAATCCACTAATGCCCCCCTGGAAAATATCTTTCCGACGGCCATGCACACAAGCATGTTTGCACCATTTTTGCAAAAAAGTGTGTTGTATTACACCATCTGGCAACACTGTTCAACAACACAAATGCGGTAAGCAAGCCATACCAGTGTGACAGACTGTGCACGGTATATTTTGCCAAACAATTACGAAATCCTACCAAATTACAAATAATATTGACAAAATACTGCCAAAATTCTGCAATATTTTTTTCATTTAACGATTTACTTTAACAATGGACCCAATGCTAATTGTGTTACTTTAACTTATTTGAGCGAAATTCGGAATTTGAAAGTGGGGGTGGCCCCTCAGAAATATAAGTGGGGGGACCTAGGCCCATGCGGCCCCCCCGGTTCCGCCACCTATGTAGCCATCCACATCCGGATTCACCATATTTTCTGAAGTCTTTTTCTGCGTTTTGGCTAGCGGGCCCCTGCAGTGGCCAAAGGGTCCCTTTCAGCTAGATTTTCCCCACCTGGCTCAAACTTCTAGTTACGCCACTGCTCATCAGTTCGTGATGCTCGATTGCCTTTGGCTTGAGCAGTGGCCGGTACCAAGTTATTCACTTGCTTTTCTTACAAGTTGTTTCGCCCTGATGAAGACAGGTGGCTGAATAGTGCCAAAATCATGGCCAAGAATAAAATACGTTATCAATTCACCAGCAGAGCTCTTTTTATATTTCTATACCTGCTTTCATGAATCAGTGACATCGATCCAAACATTCAACCAAAGGTGACTTTAAACTGCAGCAAAAGGTTACATGCCGTCGCAGTCCCTGGTTTGCTGAGCGAAGAGCAAATGAAAACACGGCGCCAAACGGCAAACTCGAAAGCTGGGTTTGTGGAGCCAGTCTTACCCGCAATTTCCAGACGGAATGGCGCTGCACAATGTTTGACCTACTTATGCATGTGCAATTAACTTCTGATCCAATTATTGTGTCACTATATCGCATGAACAAAACTGCGTCAGTTGTCAGCTTAGCTACCTATAGGCTTCAGTGTTGCCAGTTTGTCCACTTGAGGCCAAATTTGTAACTTTTGGCTTTTTTAAACTCTTTTGGATTTTTTTTTATTTTTGAAAATAGGCCAAAGAAAATTTGGCTTTTTGGCCTTTTTAACCAATTCAATTTTGATGTGGGTTTGGAAGATTTAAAGATGATTGTGGCAGATTTATGAACACTGTTTATAGACACAAACTGATAACATTTTAATGGAAACTATGCTCTAGAACTTTATAATTTTAGTTTTGTTTTTCCATGCTTTTAGTTTTGCTGTTTCGTGTTACTCCTGAACAAGACCAAAATTTTCGAAACGTTCAATAATTGATTGAGCTTCATTCTGTAAATGTAGATAATGTCTTTTAAAAGTGCTGTGCAACTTGTATGGGTGTATTAAAAGGCGTCGTGTATTAATTTTGCACTTGGCTTTTTTGGTGCTTCCTGTTTTTTTTTACGGTTGGTGTGGCTTTTTCTCATCGCAACCTGGCAACAACCCTGCCGGCTCTTATCGTGCCCAATCAGCTTATGGCGTCTTGCTGATGACCGGTGGTGGAAGTCGTTTACAAGGAAAAGACGTGAGCGCGGTATTTTGTTGTGTGTGGTCCATGGTGCGACCGAAAGTTTTGCTAGCTTTTGCCACCTGAATAAATCCATGTCACGTAACTAGTGCAGACGTGTATGCTTGTAATTATGGTCATGTCCACATCCATAGGGTTGATCACACTCATCGTCAAACACCTTAATACAGACGCGTAAAGAAACCCAACAAGCCGACAGAACTGCAGGGGCACATACGGGTAAATGTCTTACCGAATGGAACCACACAGTTGGTGTTAAAGCTTCATGTGTTTTAAAGCTGCTGAGCGGAACGCAGCCCACAATCCTTTTGATGTTTTGTCTGAACTGTGTTCTTTTCAATTCAGCATGGTTTAGTTTGTAATACCTCGTTACTGCAGTTGATTTTGCGAAGGAAATTTACCGCGGAAGCTATCATAAAAGTTCTGCTGGCAGCTCAACAACAACGTTAGTTTCTCACATTATTCATGCGCCGAACTGAAATGGAAAAATATGTATTTCGCAGCAATGGGCAGCAGAGAAGGTTTCTAGGAGAGAGTAAATTTGCTTTGGAATTGAAAACATAAGCTAACTAACACTGATAGACAAACTTGAACTATCACAGCTTTGTCGAAGTAATGACTCTTTTTCAAGGCACTGTTCATCATCTGGTTCGTCTCATTTCCGCGACGGGACATTCATTGCAGCGTGCTTCCGAAACTGACCAATCAGCGTAAACCCAATAACCACGTGTCTAGTCCAAAACTATTTCCCTTGTGAACATCACTCAAATAGCTAGAAAACAAATTTGGTGGCAGACAACCAGGCGCCCTGGACGTGGTTGTTTTTCTTTACGGGGAGGTTTGTTTGAAACCTGCCAGTCACTTGGATTTTCAAGAGTTATTAAGCAAGATGAAACTATAGATAGATTGTTTATTCAACCAGGGTTTTCGCACAAGAACTTCAAAGTACATCAAGCCTTGGAAAAACAAGAGTTCCTTCGACGTGCAGCAGTGTTTATCTGCCAAAAAATAATAAATTTTCTTACAACATGTGAAACTTCGCTAAAAGTCATTTCTCGATGGTTCTCGAACTTTACCTGCGCACGCCAACTCAACAAGGTTTTTGAGAAACTTTATTAAGAACCAAGTGATAGAATGAGAATCTTGTAATGGTTTCAGGGGCTAACGAGTTTAGATGGCGCCCGGGGAAAGAAACAAGTTTGGCGCCCCCCATGTTCGAACCTGAGGTCTTTCGGAAGCAAATGTACTGTATTGAAGAAAGTACTTGCAACATTGTTGGGACTTTTCGGCGCCCCCGAAGTGATTCGGCGCCTGGGGAATTGTGCCCCGCTTGCCCCCTTCGTTACGCCCCTGTGTGGCCTCATCACATATGTATTACCTTGAGAATAACAATCAGCGATCCTTAGGTGCCACAGCACCAATCGCTGGATATTCACGATTGGATATAACACAGACGCACATAGACGTACCGCAGTGGTTCTGAAACACTACTGCCAGCTTCTCTTCGAATTACTGTTTGTTTGATTCGGTTCGAAGACGCATAAAAGTGATTAACTTTGGAACAAAGTGAAACGTTGATATGTTGCGATTCCGAAATAATAATGGAAAGTAAGGGTACTATCAACAGCTTCCCTTAACATTATGCAATTATCAATTAACAGCTTAGAGCAGAGGTGGCCAAACTACGACCTGCAGACCAGTTTAATCCGGCCCGCCAAATACCTTGCACATTTTGCAAGCACCACGTTTCCGAATGTGGACAGCAGTGTGACAGCATTCGTTGCTGCCTTTAAATGAAATGCAAACAAAATAGTGTGATGTTGTTGTTATTACTGTACTACAATACATTTTAACAACCTATTTTGCATAGACTACGTAAATAGCACTGTATCCGGCCCTCCAATGGCCAGGCAGTCGCAAATTCGGCCCTCGGGTCCAAACATTTGGCCACCCCTATCTTTGAACCACGCACTTCAAGTGATATCAGCCATTGAAGGCATATCGCGATGGAAGACGAGCTGCGGGTCTAAAACGCGAGCACCAGAAATAACCGGCACAGCGAGAGAGTTGATTTGTTTGAAAACCAACGCAGAACACATTGAGCCTCGAAGCAGTTCCGACCTTTGTTTCCATTCCGGCCAACGCGTTAAGCCACCGTTGAAATCGCTCCCTCCTTTTTTTCTTGAAAAACCTCGACGCCAGCTATTGAGCTTTCGTCCTTGTGCCGCCGACGCTCGGCGCTCGCGTTTACGTCAGATGAGACGATTTTGTTTTGCTTGGGATTTACGTGCGTCTGTACGCTTACGCCCACAAAGGCTGTTTGTTCGCAAACGGCTTTCAGTGGCTTGTGCTATCAAGATTGTACGTTGGTTATCGTCTGAAAAAGTGGATAGGATACGGACACAAACAAGAGCTGCCCAATAATTGGGCAGAACTTGTCCGGTAATCCTTGTAATGTACTGGATAAAAAAAACAAAATTCTTCAGTATATACACCGGCGAAACCCATACTGCATTAAAAAAAGTGGAGCGAGTTTAATGCGCTCATCGCGATTTTCTGCCCAGTGAAAATCTCCCTGTTTTGAAAAAGGGTTTAGTAAATATCGTCCAATGCCATGAGCAAGTTTGCAGTTCAGCAGCTCTCTTCCTTTTCATCAACCACTTTCGCTTCTACGGGAAAACTTCAACCAAAAACATTTCCGAGTAATTGAATCTCGTTCACTCTGCTAGCTTTGAGTGCAATCGATCGCACAAGAACATGAACAACTTAAGCGCCAGCGGTTGCGAGATTAAAGAACTGGTTTTACAGTCGTAGCGAACAAGTATCGCTTGCTGCAGAAAGCTAGCGCCATCAAGGTTGCATCGAGCTGTTGTCAGCTTTCGGCGCTAACGCAGAATTAAAGAGAAAAACGCGGGTGCAGTTTGCGGCAGTACAAGTGCTCAAGCCAGAAGAAAAATTAAAAAGCGCTCAGGCAAACCGACCGGGCTTGCCCGAAAGAACTTAAGGCAAGAATTGACCGCAAAAGCCAATCCAACCGTGACAAACAGCACACACTGGCCAGACCATAGCCACGAACTAGCTTCATCGTATTTTGCTCAGTTAAGCAAGCATCTGAGGCCAAACTGGCGGACGTTTTTTAGGGGCTTCGCTAAAATTTTGTATCTCGCTGAATTTGTGTTCCGCTTTTTAGTCTCCGCATAAATTTCACCAACTCGGACGTCATCGGAGAAAATTCATTTTCGGTGATTTTCCGTCAGCAAGCCTCAGTCGTAGGGCAGGGGTTCGCAGCTGGGGCGTCGTTTTAACACTGCAAAGGGCGTCGCAAGCTTGTATCCAGCTTAGATCCATTTCGCATCTAAACAAGCTCCACGGAATGCAATTCCGTTTGCTACTTCGTACTTGCGCGAAGCTGGTTTTTATGCTGTAGCGTTAAAGACAAAGCATCGCTCTGAGATAAGCGCCGAAAGAGAAATGCGCTCAGCCATTTCAAGCATAACACCGCATTTTGTATCACAAGCAAGTTAACGAATCGCATTAAATATCAATCCGTGAATATTTTTTGTGCATCGCGTCGTTTGATTTCATGCATGAGGTTAAGTGCGTTGGGAGCTCATGCAAGTTGGGAGCCACTGTGTTGTAGAGCGAAGAAGTTTGTCTTTGATCGGAAACGTACGCCGAAACTAATACCACTGAGACTGAAGAAAGCAAGCGCGTGATAATTGTTGGTGTTTTAAAACATGTTTTTCTGATTGCGATTTCTTATGCAGTTTTGGCACGACACACTTAAAGTTCAAGTTGCTCAGTAATGTTTTAAATGGTTTTCATGATGTCGTGCGGGTAACAAGTGCAACTATTTAGCTGTTGGGGGACTTGGTCATCAGCTCTAGACCGGGTGGTATCAAAGCACCACAAAATGCGTGTCTGTTTGGAGTACGATGTGTAGACTTATGTACACATTTCGAAATATCCAACTTGATATCAGTAAAATCTTATTTTTTGCGTTGTTGGTTCTAATGCGACTCTTTGCAAGACTTGAAAGTTAACTCTGTTCCAAAGACGTCTGGTGCTCTTTGTTTCTTTTTTCATTATTTTTCTTTATTAAATATTTTCAGTACATTTTTCAGATCAGTTTAGGAATTCCTTTTTTGAATGAAAAACGTCCGCAATGTCTGGAAGTGTCTAGAGTTTGTGCTTTTAGTTGTTTATCAAAACCCTTACTTCTTTCATTTTAAAATTCGTACTGGGAAAAAGACCTTGCAATTTTGTCGGCAATTGCGGAGTAAGTCTTTTGAAGGAGAAAATTAGACAAATTTGATGAAGTGGCTGTGTGAAAATGCAGTTTTGCTCTATGCAAGACCCAGAACAGTTTGACTAAGAAGTGAAAATCAAGCAAACGTCCGACAAGCAATTCAAACAGTCGTGCGTTCAGTGCAAAGTAACCGCAAAATACCTCGGGGTTGATCTTCGCGTTTCAAATGAACTAAATATGGTGTGCTTACATTTTGGCAGAGTGTCAAATGAAATCAGTAGCTTGCCGTCTTTGAAACAAAAAACACAACAAAAAATGCTAAGCACCCATTGAGGCATGCGTGAGAACACCTTCGATCAACATGTGATCCACTTCTTCGGGCAAAACAACCAGAAAAACCAGACTGCTGTGGAAACGAATCCGCCTCAGGCCTATGACTCATGAGAAATAGCAAATCTCGGAACGAAATCTTTGTCTGCCCAGTAGAAAGTGGTGTCGAAAAACAATGGAATAGTCGCAGTGTGCACAACTGCACCGTCTTACAGCTGCGATGTGCTGAAATCCAAACACCGAGAAATTAGAAGCAGAAGTGCTCGTTGCGCCGCCAATTACCGAGAAAGATCTTTTGATGTCACCGCAGGCGGTGTCGGCACAGCTGGTCTTACCGCACTTTCCAAATTTTCTTTTTCTTGCAACTGCGAAAACGAGAGCTTTGGTGCCTCGAAAAGAAAAAGCGACAAAAGACACTACTGTTTCTTAACCAGCAAGCTTTACCAATACTGCTGTACCAGCATAGCATAGTCAACGAATGAAACCCGAAGTTCCAGATCTTCACATCCAACAGGCTGCTGCAAAGTGCGTAGTTTTCAGCGGCAGTGCTGCAAATTCACATTTCAACTGCCTAACTAAGCAGAGCAAAACAATTGGTGTCTGCAGATTTCGCCAGCATTTGGAGAAAAATAGACTACACAGTGTGAGCCTAGGAACGGTTTTCGTCAATTTTTTCTTACTAAACATTGTGGCTGGGGCGGCTGGGGAACTTGAGGCCACCTGTTCATTTCATCAAAAAATAAGACCATTCCGAATGGTAAAAAAAGTTTTCAGCAATCATGATCAAAATTTCTCCCAAATTTTGTGAGAGTCCACTCTTTGCATGTTGGGTCGACCGACTTTCGTTTAAATTGTGATGCACAGGGGACCAGGTCAAGCCAATACAGATTTTGTGAAAGGTGCATTTTTGCTTGGAACGCATTGCATACGAATCTGACTGTCCGCAAATCACCAATCTTTTGTCAAACTTGGAATACGGTATGACGCTAAAACGTCTTAGAGTCGTATTTGTTGCGATATAATATCATGTACTCAAATTAAGTGCAGTCCATGCAGCCACACATTCGTCAATGTAGATGAGATCTGCAACATTTGAAAAGACAACGGCGTTGCATTTTTGCATTTGATAAGCATCCTTAACAAGGCAACAAACAGTTAATGCAAAAACGTGCTCATACTCTAAAGTAGAGGTTCTTAGCGGAGTCTCTAGGGACACCTATGGTTCCCAGTGAAAAATCGGTGAACCCCAGAGGGGTCCCAGAGCGTTTTCATGTACCTAATCCACATTTGTAATAATTGGCCCCCAGGCTAATATCAGAATAGTCGCCTTGTGGTCAGCGGCGCAAGTAGAAGTATGAGCCAGGGGGAAAAACTTAGCTGAAGGGGGCCCAGTGGCCGCCCCAAGGGGGCCACTAGCCAACAATCAGAAAAAGTTGAGAAATGCATCCTGATGTGGATGTCTATACTAAAACCCGAATTCATCGGAAAACTCTACGAAAAACGCAAAAAACATATTATTACAGAAATGCTGTATAAGCTAAGTAGGGGCCCGATTTTTACATTTAGCTTGCCATGGGGCTGTTCGCCCCCCTGTCAGTCACGCCGCGGGCCATGGTTGGAAAGTTTAACAACCACTGCTTTAAAGCCCTGTGTTGGAAGTAAATCTGACTCAAGACGAAAGTTCGCAGGAATATTGTCTGTGCGTTATCCGACTCAAAATTTCACCACTCTTCTCTGTTGTTCTTCGAAATTACGCAGGATTGGTGTCATCGCTTTGACGTCAAAGTAACTTCGAGCCAGTGGAGACGCGCGCAGCCACGGTAGAGCTTTAGCATGAACCCTATCCCACTACCGTCAATCGGTGAGCCTTTTCGAAAGGAGTGCGCCCATGTGATGCTTGCCACATTTTGGGGGTATGAAATAAAGGAAATCGGAAACTTTTAGCGATCGAATGAAAGCAAGCGCGCGATTTACTTTAAAAAGTCACACTATTGCGTCACTGGAAGTTTTGGCGACGCAATATGATCAAAGACGCAGCTGACTTAAACAGGAAACAAAACGAAAGCATCGTGTCAACTGCAGACAAAGAATCCGCGACAATAATGGCAATTTTTACAAGCGAGCGATTTTTCGCCTTCGTTTCGTCTCACTCGCATGTCTCGATCAATCACATCGCTCGGTGCATGACACCAATCCGCTTTTCGTCAATTTAACGCAACATATAGTCCAACGCTACACGATATTGGTGTACATCTGGTCGCATGAGCGCAGATTTCGCTCATTAGCAAGCTCAGCAGAACTGAGAAGAAATGGGTCTATTCAGGTTGCTGGTCACAGACTGCCGAAATTTCCGCGAGTGTTTTCGTAAGTCTGGTTAAGTCTCGCCGTTATCTTCATGGCTCTGAGCATAGATGACTGGTGGACATCGCCATAACCGAAACTACATTCGTGAAAGGCAAACTTGTTTTGCAATCTCGGAAGACGTCATTGGTGAAGATATAAAATGCAGTACTTGCCAGCGACTTCGGCAATTAAAAGTTTCTCAAAAAAATAATAATAACGAGATGAAACGAACAAAAAATTGCGAACTGCTTGAAGCGTTAATCCGCTTTTAAGACGTTTTTCTTCGTTTGCGAACCGTCCGGCTTTTTGCGATGCGACAGTTGCTCACTTACAACTTTGCGGGGTGCGACTGCGTCGTTCTCCTCTTGCTACGCAGTGTCTAGTGCAGGGTCGGCAACCTACGGCACGCGTGTCAAGCAATTTTTAATGGCACGCAGAAGCTTCAAGTTATACATATCACTTTTGTTGTGATTCACAGAAGATATATTGGCCATGACGTGTATAAAAACGTATGTTTTTGGCACACTGAATGATTTGAAACCTTGAGTTGACACGCAATTAGCTAAGGGTTGCCGACCCATGGTCTAGTGTACCTACATTTCGTTCTCTAGACATGCGGACATTTCTGGTGCGTATTGGATTACGAATATTAATGCAACTGGTTTTGCTTCATCGGGTAAGCGTAACTCGAGCTCCCTCCCGTCGTTCGTGTTTCTTTCCAAGTATGCTCATTTAATCACGGGCAATTGATAGCTTATAAGATTCGGATAAAGAACTACACTTTAGCTGAGTCGTTATCAGCTTCATACGCGGAAATTTTCAGTTACCTTTAGCTCGATATGTCATTTGGTCAAAAATCAGGTCGCGCGCGTCAGACATTTCCGCTTGACTGGTCCCGGTATTCAAGCGAAAGCTGGTCTCCTGAAGATGGCACGAAGCTTCTTACTTGGTTTGCGTAGCTAGTCGAGCGTGCACTGCGATAATTTGGCTTTCACCGCAAACAATAAGCCAGCGGTCAGACAACGCGGATTTGTCCGGGCGGAGACAGACCGCTGATGCGCTTTGCCCACAAGAATGAAGTTACCTTTATTCTGTAACTCTGTTTTATTGTATGTGTGTATTTACTTTTTTGTATTTTCTGTGTGCACATTCTATGCTTTTCGGCATGAAGTACACCTTTTGTT
>JGI24158J21664_10003052_pt1 | contig 20751 bp, 7 predicted proteins | sample Ectturendosymbi3_FD_21664 | JGI IMG/M metagenome (IMG submission 21664) | reverse complement strand
AAGCTCAAGTCTACTGACATCACAATTTACAAGTAGGCTAGCAGCAAATCAAATGTATGAAGTAACATAAAAAAAGCTAGTTAGATCTTTTCTAAAATAACATTTAATGTTTTCTTTTACTTTCACTAAATTGAACAAATTGAAACAAGTACATGATACATTCAACATCTTACAGTTTTCTTTTAACTCTAACCATTGCATTCATTGCAATATTTGACTACTAATTTAACATTCAAAATTTTACATTCATATCACAATCAGTGCGCCCGTAAAACAATGAAATGATTCTCAACCACAGCATCTTCAAAACCAAAAAAAGCATTCCAAATTCATGCACAAGCAGCCCTTGACATATCAGCGATAGAGTGCTGACCAATGCCTAGTTAGTGCTTAGTCTGTAAACCATTATATTTCAAACAAATTGGTTAAGCCTAGCCCTACTGCTCGCATCTGCACTGGCGACTGACTCTGCACATATTACGCCTGTGAAACTACTATATTCTTGAATGGAAAAAACAGTAATACGACATACATTTACATTTTTAGAGTAAAAAAATCCCAGATTTTTAATAAAAACCCCAGATCCAATGAAAAAACCCTAGCGGTGGCAACACTGCTAGTTTCTCAGTATAATTTTNTGGTTACACTTGNGTTTGCCCAATAAGTATTTTAAGCTGCCATGACCAATGTANTTCAGCTTGGATTACCAACTGCTATAGACAAAAGTTGATTGTTTGCAACTTACACAATAAGGATTCAAAGATCTGACACCAAATACTTTCATATTCTGAGTAAACAACAATCATGTAGTTGTGCCACTCAACATGACAGCAAGTGAAGCTATATCAGATCATATGCCATTCATTCATAAGATCCCTGGGGGTATATTGCTGTGAATAAAAACCATTGTCATTCATTCATTGTGCTGCCAGAAATGTTTATTTTCATTGGAAAGCAATAAAAGTCCCAAATTGAATATGGACCTTTGTTTTGAAAATGTGAAGAAATGACACAAAAAGGTTTCAAATATTATGCATGTTGAAAGCCTGCCATAATGCAAATGGAAAGCATAAGACAGATGTACTTTTTTTTATAAAGTAAAAAACCTCAGGAGTTTCAAGCGAAGTGAGATATGTCACAACGCTGTGGTTTGTTCATAGGCTATGAGGTAGTCAGGATAGCTAAAAAGGGGATTGCAACAATACTGCACGGGAGGACTTACAGGAAGTGTAAACATTGGGAAGGCAACAAAACTTACAGAAAGTGCAAACAGTCGGAAGGCATTGGCTATTCATTGAAAAATGCACTGTACTTCAGAAGACCCTTATAGAATGTACTGTACTTAGAAGTCCCCTACAGGATCGCACTTCCAAAAAGTTATTGAAATGCAGTATCAGAAAAGCACCAAGACATTAATGCTCTTTTGCAGTCTGTTTGCAAATGGAAATGAAGCAAGCTGTTGCAGCAATGACAATGTGGAAAAATTACTTCAAACAAGTACTTGAATTCATCAATAAACAACAGCATTGACATCTTTGTATATTGTTCTGCAAGGATGTTTGAAGTGCAGCCCATTAACCAAATGCACCACACAGGAACATTTCACCACATAGCTCATGGCTTTAGTTTCAGATAGTGTTTTTTTTATCAAAAGAGATATGTTCAGATTTTTCTGTATGGTCCACCAAAGCTTAGATTATGCTTTTGTGTTGGACCAACACTAGTTTTTTGCTATTTAAGACATTTCTTGTTGTGTTTTGATGTGCTGAGAGTGAAAATGACCATGGAAACCAGTGCAAAAGCATGGTTCTTCAATTGCATTTCTTGTCAAGCACACACACAAGATTTTTTGAGAAACTTTTGCACCATGTTGCATGAGTAATACGTCCAGGTTTTCGCACATCCCCACTTTGCTGGCATTTAGAAAATTATCGGCATAGGTATTCTAGATACTATTTTTAGCTCACCACTCTACTGTGCTTATTCTATATGCTACATCCAGTGGGGTAGCAGCCCAAAAATTTTTGGGGGGGGCAAAATGTTTGATTTTAGGCAAATAACACTATTTTGTTTGGAAAAACACCCCTCAAACCCAAAACGACTGTTTTCTAAAAATTTGGGGAGGCTATGGCCCTTCTGGCCCCCTGACTACGCCTATAAACAATCATGCCTGGCTGCACTATTGTGTATGTCACACCCAAATATTCTCACATCATACATGATTTCTTAAACACTGACAACTGCCACAGGTTCCAGAATGATTTGTAAACAAAAATCTAAACAGCGAGGTTAAAAGAATTTATTATGTGCAACAGTGTAAAGTCTGAGTCTCAAATTCACAAACTTTCCTAAGACTGTGCTGCTGGTAAAGAAGAAATTTTTGAGCACATCACTGATTCTGAGTAATCTCAGGGTGTGTTTATGATTTAGTAGTGTTTTCATTGTGTGTTCAACACTTTCTTGACAGCCTACGTATCTTTATGTACTTGACTCTGTATCAGTATGGATTTTGAATCTATTGGATACCAGCTGTAATTTTTTTGTCTTAATTTAATATATTTACATATGAAAACAATGCAGAGAAAGCAGATTTAACAATTTAAGCCTAATTTTGGGCTTCATTTGAAAGGTGTTTTGTGAAACTTGTGCACAGGCAGTGCTTAAGTTGAAGATTTGGATAGACAAAAATTGCCACAGTTAATAGAAAGGAAGACACTGGCTGATACTGATGCTCAAGAAACAAGTAGAGCTTCCAAGTGTTTCGTGAAAGTCATAAACATGGTAAATTCTCAAACTGGGACCTGATAACCAGCTTGTTTGTTCAGGAAAACCATTCAGTATCTGAAATGTTAATGCATGACAAAATTGCTTAGGAGTGTATGAAAACTGATCATTCCTATTTGCAATAACAATAGCAGCATAAGGGGTACTGGTAATTATAGACCTGTTTGTCACTGCAACAATTATCTCAAGTGTTTAAGCATTATATTTTATCCTGCGTTTTACCATTTGTTGCCACCACTGACAACTAGTTTTGCTTTATGGTACTGATATGTGTGTTCACTCAAACATACTTATCATATTATGTAAACAACATCACCCAAATTTTTTTCAGCATACTTGGATGCATTTAAGGCATTTGGCAGAACTGAACACGACATATTTGTTCATAAAATTCAGGTTCAGTTTCGCTATACAGTAGAATATGCCTATAACAACTTCAGCTATAATGATGCTTCCTCATCAGTCCCAGCAGAATTACTATCTTTTATGTGCATTCAAGACCAGCTGCATTATCACTTCACCTCTAGCAATGCTTTTTCAATCTCCACAGAATATTTTGTTTGTTTGTAATGGATGACAATTGCATCCTTTGCAGTTTGATGTGGAAACGTGGCTGTGTGGAGCCACCACCAAATCTTTAATGACTGAATAGGAACGCAGTTAAGTGGCCAGTGGTTGAGCAATTGACAGGTGTAATGTGAGAATGGCATCAAGGATTATGCCATCCGCAATAGAAGCAAATTGTTACATGAGTTTTACTGTACAATATTAGGGATTGTTGCGACTGTAGTTGTTTGACTGATAGTCTTGGTGGAGCAGTTCATGTGAAAGTGGCAAAACTTGCAAAAGATTTCAATATTCCAACAACAACATTGACTACAGTTTTGAAAAATAAAGGCAAAATAATTTGTCATTTTTTATTGTCAAAGTATATATATCTATATGTGAAACCACAATTCAGTCAAACGGCAATCCTAATCAAAGAATGCTTTCAACCCTTGCCAGGCTTCGGTATTGAACCAGAAAGCTATTTTAGGAGCGATTTAACGTAGTTGGGCTATAATGACAATTCGCCTATTACGACACTTTTCTGGCCCCATGTAATGATATTATAAGGTAATTGTACTGTACTTGTTTTGTACTCCCAATGGAATATCATAAGTGATCAGCAACACCCATCTCCAGTTACTTGTGCTGGGGCCACATGACTACTTTTTAATGACTACTGGCTGCATTGGTGGTGAGCCAATGACAGCACCATGAGTGACACTATTCCTTACACATGCCCATTAAGACCATAATTATGAGACCGTAGGCTGCAAGTACCATTTTTCAAGGTTTTGATGTTACTTGCCCAGGAATCAAACCCAGCCTACCAGATTTAGTGGTGCATTTTTAACCCACTTTACCTGTGATCCATTCATAAAACTAACTAAAATGGCATATGTATATGGTAAAACTGCTGGTGAGTTTGAAGAGGAAGCTTGCCATGCAAGTGAAGTAGTACATTTATGTTTTAGACCAGTAGTTCTCAAAGTGGGCGAATTCGCCCAGTAGTTTCTCAAAGTGGGTGGATTCGCGATTTTGATAAGCAAGGGGGCAAAAAAAACAAAGGAGGCGATAGAGGGCAAAACTATACAAAGGGGGCGAAATGCTCAACCACTAATCGATCACTGAGCTAACTTCAGTAGCCTACTATTATGATTTGTTAGTTTTTTGCAAATTTTAATTTACTATGATAATCGTTGGAGGTTGTTGCTAAGGCAATTTATCCATTACATTTTTACTCTGGATCGTCTATGTACCCGACTATAGTGTGGATTATTTTCACAAGAATTCTGAACGTAATGTTAGCGTCGGAATACAATTGCTTAGTTCAGCTATTTAATGGCTTGGTTCAGCAATTTAATATTTTCTTTAGACAAAATTATTTAAATTCACTACCTTGTGTTTGCTTTTATCAAGCTTGCGGGGCAAAAACGATGTGTCGAGAGTGAAAAGGGGGCGATGGAAGAAAAAAGATTGAGAAACACTGTTTTAGACCCCTTCATTGTATATAACCTATGCAGCTAGACAAAGAGTAGTCCTAACTTGCTGTTTACTTTGATGAACTCACATCCCAGCTGTGATCAGCCAGAGTGAGATGCACTGTGGGAAATATGGTGTGACTCGCCTACTGTTTGCAAGTAACTAGTCTCCATAAGGAGTCCAATCAGCAAAATTTTTAAATAGGAAATTCATTTCACAATTTCACATAACTTTACACATCCTCGGTCCTGAAATCTGCAAGCAGTGCTTATGGGCAAAATGCTGAATTGAAGTAAGGCAGACAAATCAAGCAAACTTTAGATTAAAATGAGCAAACCAATTATCTAAACTCAGTTGTAGCAAGTAAAAACTAGAAAACTGGCCATTCTCAAACAATTACTTGGACTAAAACTGAAACACTATCTTTCCAGATAGTTTAAAGCTGGAAGACACTCTTCACTAAAACTGAAACTATCTGACCAGATAGTTTTTCAGTTTAAAATTTGGTAAAACTTTTAGTAGAATATGATGACATGAAGATGAAAGTTATTAATTGCAATAAAAACCATTTGTCAACCAGAGTTGGATCAATTGAAATGTTCACTTTAATTACAAACACCCTTTCAAATTGTTCAGTTACATGCATTGAGTGTAGTTACGATCACATAAAACTGTTTAACTATTTACTAACTCAAATGTAAATTTCATTTGATCCAACTCACCTTTTGCTACTGATTCAGCAAATCTACAGCAGATTATGTGGCAAGTGTTCCTCTGGTTTTCATTTAACTGAGCTCTGTGAAATATTTGAAGGCAAAATATACAAGGTGGTCCAAAAAGATGTATGCATTTTTGATAAAGTAGCATTTGTGTTGAAAGAAATACTTCACAATTTTTTTCATAGGCCTGTCTTACTGACATGTAAGTTCTGTATGGTGTAAATTTTGTTCCTCACACACCACTATTTTGCAAGCACAGGTCAATAAGTTATAAGGTGCTTGATCCAAGCTGCTTGTGCTGAAATACTGTGTCTATTCACCTCACACACTGAAGTTCGTAATGACCCTGTCCAACATCTCGTGGGGAATCTTTGTTCAAATGTTATTCTTGAGTGCATCAATAACTTGGGCATTGCTTGCATAGGCTTTTAGGTATCTTCACAGAAAATATCCAAAGGTGTTAGGTCTGGAGAATGTGCAGGCCAAGGGTGGCCTGTATGACAAGAGATGAGCCTGTCTCCAAGGAAGTAATGGTAGAGTGAGTATTCAAGTGAAACTTTGGAGCAATGTGGTGTTGTTTCATCCTGCTGATGAATCCATGTCGACTCCTTGCTTCCTCAGTGCCAGGATAAATTTTCTTCTCATTAGTTAAATGTGGTGCTCACTGCTCACAGTTTCTGGATGTCCATGAGCATCCTCAAACCAGGATAGCGTGATAATACCATTATTACCCAATGCACAGCATACAGCCACTTTCTCTGCACTAACTCTATGATACTGATGCTCATGAGGCTGAGCGCAAGAGTGCATATTCTGTTTGTTCATGTGACCAGTGACCACTATGGTGGAAATTTGCCTTGTCACTGAAAAAAATGAAGTCCAATATGGTGGCAGTTCCCAAACTTTATTGAGCACGACCCAAATCTGAATTTGCTGAACGGGTCGCTACCCATGCCTCAAACAACATATGATAAAAATAATCGTTGTGTGGATGATTTTTAGCAGTAAGTTGCTAAGTTCTTTTTCACTGTCAGCAATCTCCTCTTTTCTCAAGTACCTATGCTACAGACAGACAAAGACAAGCAGTGGCAACGGTGAAAATATACAACTCAGGCTTAGATCACCTTGGCGCAACCCATTTTTTGACCCTTTGCAACCTATGTTTGAGTCCGACCCATGCTTTGGGAATCGCTGTTGTATGGAAACAGGCGAAGATCTAAAGGTGCATCATGTGCATATCTGAACTCATTGAAACATCTGTCTCATGGGACAACCATCTTGTGAATTTCCTTAGAGACTGCTCCAAACACAGTTTCACAGTCACGATGTGATTTTCTGTCATGACTGACTGTGGCTGGCCACTGCAACCTTTAATGTTATCGTGTACACTTCCCATTCCCTAAATTTGTCTTTGAAATAGATCTCTACAATCTTGACCCTTTCCTGCACAGAATGTCTTGCAGTTTATCCATTGGAGCTTGGAAATAAAATTTTAGAGCTCCAAGTATGATTTTCAATGGAAAACAGAAGCCTGGTTAATTTAAAATGTGAACTGATGGTAATAATAAAATGGATACATCTTTTTGGACCACCCTGTAAATTGTAATTGGGTTAAAAATTGTAGCAAATTACACTTGATGCAAACACAAAGTTTCAATTACAATTACATGAAAATCTAAGATTAATTACATTCAGCTCAATTATAAATTGTAATTGATTTTGCTCCGCTGTCAACAAGCAAATGCCAAACATCCATATGAGCAATGGACAAGTGAAGTGGTGGTCAGTTTTGTTTGTTTTACAATTATTAATTGGTGTACACCAGTATTTCTCAACCGGCCCACTTGTGGGCCATAGTGCAGTTTTCAAGTGAACCACAGAATTAGGAGAAAATTATGAGAATACTGTCTTCTAGACGTCTAATCACCACAGCGTGGGAACATATTGATTGTTTGCAGCAGCAAGATTCTCACTGAATTGTATACAGGAATCAATTCGCCACTTTGGAATAACGTGGGTTTGTTTATGCTTATAAAAGCATAGCGGTAATGGCCCACACATTTTTTACCAAAAGTTGTCTAGGCCACGTAAGTAAAGAGGTTGAGAATCCACTGGTGCACACCCTTCAAAAAGATCGTGTTTGGCGGTAATGTTGCCGTACGTTAAGTGTTGGGGCCAACATTGTCCTCAATTACTTAAATTCTGTCACTGTCAACATTTTTTAAATAAATGTTCTGTCAGTGTCAAAGTGCATGTTGTGTACATCTAGGTTGTGGAGTCGAAGGTAAAATATCCGAATCCAACTCCGACCTTTCCAAAATTTCCCAACTCCGACTCCTTAACATAAAGGGAAGGAAGTTTGGCTGTTAAAATCAATGGAAATCGTGGTGCACGGCAAGAAATCTGTTTCAACAAAAGTTTTGAAAGAAATTTTACCATTTCAACAGGAATTCCAAACTTAGGAGTGTGATGTAAAAAATGATCCAATTCGATATCCGGAGTCGGACAAAAAAATCCGACAACGACTTCGACTCCTGGTGTTGTTAGGAATCCGACTCCACCCAAAAACCTCCGAGTCCTTACGACTCCGCAACCCTGGTGTACATGGTTTCGTTTCTTTGTAATTTTTTTTAATTTGCGTTTTGAGGCATAACATTATGCCAAGTTTTAATTGCAGAAAACCATTTCCGTTTTAGTAGAAGAAAGAACTGCAACATCTTAACCTTTATATTGTCGTCAAAAGTGATTTGGGGTTTATTTTTTTAGATGCCAAGTTGGACTTCCAAAGATATGCAACACTACGTTAATAAAAACAAACTCGTCCCCCCATTTCCAGCAGATACAGCGACTGCCATGTTCGGTATATAATTGGTGTTACTTTCCGTCTTTGCATGGAGATACTATTGTTTGCTGATTGGCATCTGACATAGAACGAATAATGGAAGCATTCATGAAGTAATAATTTTTGCAGTTACTTGCAATTAAACGTCATTTTCTGCAGGAATGGGTTGTTTTTGGGGAGCAGAACGGAAGTTCTGGACGACAAAAGGTGTTTACTCCACTCAAGTTGGGTGAGTATATCTTAATTATGCTGAAAAATTGCAGATACAAACTGGCATTTTGAACAAAATGGATAGTTATTTACTACAAAATTGCCTCTTTGCCGTTTTTCACAGGGGTTAAATAGACCAGAAAACGATCGACTGCAACTCTGATGTACCTTGTGAGTTACAGTTGTCAATTTCGATTGCAGTATGACCTCTTCTGTTTTTGGATTTTTTGTTTTTAATCCTAAAATTAGTGCCCTTCAACAGGGGCTCCGCAAAACATGTAGGGTTCCGTGAGTTTTAAGGGTTCCTCGTTTTTTTAATAGAAATGATTTCTTGCTTCAGTATGTTGACGCGTCATTACGAAATTTTTTAGATCACCGTGCTGCATTCAGACTCGAAGTAGTAGGCCAGTTAGTTGTACAGGAGGTTGAGTGCAGATAACGGAACAACAAATATTGATAGTTGTTGCGTCACTTGCTGTTCATTATTGTGCAATTAAGAATAACTTTATTGTTGCATCTAAGTTATACGATGTTGCCAATGTATCGTTCACAGTCGGACTTGGACAACTAGAGTTTTTTAGCTTTTCTAAATTAGATTAGAATTAAAATTAGAGCAAACCCAGGTTTCACAAATTAAATTAGAATTAAAATTAACGGAATTTCGAAAACCAGAAATTAAACTAAGATTAGAATTAGAATTAAACTTAAACACATCAAAGCGACTTTGATCCAAGTTCAATTCATGCCCAAATATGGATTCGTTCTCATAAGCATGTGAATAGCAAAGATTCGTACGCCAAGATTGGTGCGTTTCTTACTGTACAATTCGCCTGCATGGCTAAAGACTCGTTCCGATGGAGCCGATGTCGTTGTCATACCCAGGAGTTCTCGAGCAGCAGGCTTCAGGCAAGGGAAACAATGTCCGCTTTGCCAGTTCCCTAAAACAGGTATCTACAAACATTTTTTTCTGAGGGCCACATAAGCTTTTACAANGGCTGNACATCTTACGTAATGTGATTGTTTCCGGATATGTTGCATATCAACAAGNTTTCCGTAAAACATTTTTCATTATTGACAAAACGTCTTCGCGGGCCGTAGTTTGGAGACCTCTGCCCTAAAACATCACAGCTGACTGACTGTCGCAAGTAACTGGTGACTATTTTGACTTCTGCGTGTGAGTGGATAGACGCAATAATAATCACAGATAAGGTCACGTAGTTTCCGTTTGTACTGCAACTGAGAAAAGAAATTGATCGAGTTTTTACTGTTTTTGTTTTTAGAGTGATGGAATGGCGGCATAGCACTTGTGACCATTTTGTTGCACTTTCCTTGCACGAGGGTGCATTTTCGTTTCATCTTTAAAAATACCGTTGGACAAATTAGCATTTTTTGCAAAATCGGAAATTAAATTAGAACTATAATTAGAGCTCTGATGCTTTCAGTACATGAGATTAAAATTAGAATTACCGTCAATTCGCTCTAATTCGTCAAATTAGTAAACTAGAATTATTTAGTTGTCCAAGTCTGTTCACAGTAATGTACATTGGAGTAGTAGAGAGTAGACAACGGACTAGAGCTGCTGTTCAGCCTTTGTGGGAATAAAGTAAAAACAGTGTGAAACCCAATTTCTTACTATTTAGGCAGGCCAGAAGAAGAAGAAGAATAGTAAGTTTTGTTTCTTATGTGAAACGAAATAATAACAACAGCGAAGGCGTGGATGGCAATGAGCAATGTAGTTCAAATGTAAAAGAGGCACCTAATCCGAAGCGAATCGAATGTAATTCAATTGCCAGAGTTAGTAAATGGGACGACACATACTTGAGATACGAGTTCTATTTGCCAAAGTCTGAATGTAGCAGATATATTCCAGAAATGCAAGAACAACCGAGTCATTAAATTTCTTGCTCTTAACTTCTGTAATAACTGTTTGTTTGTTGAAGTGTATAATAACGAAATATTTGATTTTCTCAACAAGAATTGAGGTTTTTAAAATTTTTGTTAATGGGGGTTCCATGACAAACGCGAAAGAATATCAGGGGTTCCACGATGACAAAAAGGTTGAAGAGCACTATCCTAAAAGGTATAGGTCTCATCTAGGTTTTCCTCAGTTTCGTGTTGGAAATAAGATATAAATCAATGTAAATAAGGACACCTTTTAAGGTTAAAACAAAAAAATTTAAGAAATCATAAACATGGAGGTTCAAATGACAATTCTTAATTCATAAGGGACATCACAGTTGTAGTCGATCTTCATTTAATATGAAGATGCGCACTGATCTGAATATTTCATTTTGATTTCAAGCTATACAAAAAGGTAAATGGAAATATTCTCATTTCGTGTCACAGCATTTGAGTTTGCCAAAATATAGAGCTGTTAAGTCTTGTGTTTGTCCCTGATGTTAAGCTAACTGTATTTATTAACAGCGTTGCAATCTGCTTTTTCAAGGAGTAATGCAGTGCAATTGCCTTGCAAGCTTTTGGCTAAGTAGAATATTATGAAACGTTCAAAAAAAATTATCAGTGTTTTAAAATAAACTCATTAATTGCTGGATCGCAAATTTTGCAAGGATGCTGAACCAGACGGATTTTGAGAAATCGTTTCAGACAGATATTTTTTTGAAATGGTGCTTGCTAAAGTCATATCTATGTTTGATTTCATTAAAGTGTCGCTGGTGGCGCCTGAATCTGATTACTTTTACGTAACTGGGTTTTGCTAGCCAGTCGCGGATATGCTGTGTAACCGGCAAATTATTTGAACGAGCGTTGATGTAATGAAAACTTGATTTTTCTGTTTCGTGTATTGTAATTAATTTGGTTCATATTAAAACTTACACCCACTTGAGTATTTTAGTCAAACTGTCAAGAAATACATTTTTAGAGAAAACAGAAAAGGTAATTTTTTTAAATGGAAATTTTGCTGTGAATATGAAAACAACCTAATGTGTACACTGTACAGAACGCAATAAGATGAAATTAAAAGATGTATTGTCGTTCACATGCTTAAAAAGAACTTGACGTTTTATTAGTTATAGTGCCGGCTACACAGAAAATCCTACGTACAAGGAAGTGTGCAGCGGAAAGACGGGGCATAGTGAAGTTGTTCGTGTTGTTTTTCACCCAGGAAAAATTTCTTACGCTGAACTGCTAAAGGTATGGATTCCGTTTTGTTTTTCATTTGGATTGTGACTGTAAGTATTGCTGGTATATTCTCTCCGTTTTGTCTTTAAACAGCGACAAAAAGAAATGGCAGCATCATGGAAGAGTTACCGTTATATTCTTTCAAACAACCGGTGGTGTTGGTGTCCCATATGGCAAATAAAAATATCAGCCTAACTGTAATAACATTCTGTGTACATTAAACAGGGTTCCACTGGCTATTTAAAGTATTGGATTGTGGAGTTGGTTTTCAAGTCCTTGAAAAAGGTTTGAATTTGGCCAAAATGTACATAAAGTATCGAAAAAGTATGGAAGTTTCAAATTCAGCCAATTTTTTGTTCAAATTTTGTTCTTTACCGCTTTTGACAGTTTTGCAGATCTGTTTTTGCATTGTGTTCCATGGGTAAAATTTTGTAAAAATGAATATAAGTGATGGTATTCAAGCTTTTTCATTTATAATTGAAAAAGTATGGAAAATGGTTTTTGAAAATGTGTGGGAAACCTGATTAAATATGTTGACATAATTTGCTGAAGCCGGAATGCTCCTATTCGATTTCAATTATTGTAAATCAGAATTCTGATTAAAGTGGTAGAATATTACTTCGACATGAACGGAATCCAAACCAAATCTTCGCCTACTAAAGCATCGAGGACAATTTCCAAGAAAGTATAGGGGTACTTTCGACCTCTAGCTTAACGGTCTAATAATAAAATCATTGTCATCTTTTTATGGTTGGCTCAATGATTTAATGTCATTCCTGCTTTTGTCATTTCTTTCGTACATGGCACTGCAGCACGTTTGTAAGAAATCATTGTTGGTGAAACCACTGCGTAAACGCATCTCAACCAGCTGTAAATCAACACACGAAATTTCTCATTTTTTTAGCTTTGATCCATTGGTTCTCAGCTTGTCAAGTTTACGCTCACTAAAGTTGTAGACGGTTGTAAGTTTTAAAATAAATGAAATTAAATATTTCTTTTCAGTAGCTCTGTAGAATGGTTGTTTTTCAACTGCATATAACTTCACGTCCAAAAATCTAAAGATGATACGTTTTCCGCAAGGCCAAGGGACTGCGGACTGCAAAGGTGACGTTTAACTTGTGTTGTTGATGTTGACTGGCAGGTGTTTTGGGAAAACCACAATCCAACCCAAGGAATGCGTCAAGGTAATGACGTTGGTACACAGTACAGATCGGGAATATATTTCTACGACGAATCCCAAAAGCAAGAAGCTCTTAATTCAAAAGAAGCTTATCAACAGGTGGGCAAATATAACGTAACGTGCATTTCGTATTGTTTTACCAACGTGACGTAAACCATAATGTCACTTGCAAAGATTTTGTGGCAATGATTCTGCTGTACTAGCAAGCAGGGTTGATAAAAATCATCATGGCTTTTTTAAAGCAAGGATTCTATGCCTACATCGTAGGCGAAATATAAACTCAGTAAAATCTTAGTGTCTGATTCTTTGCTGAGAAAGGATTTCTTTCTATAGACAGTGTTTTTTTTTTAATTCAAAAAAATCAGATTTTTTTGATTTTTATGATTTTTTGATTTAATGTGTAGAGGGTGGCCACCTAACAAGTGGTAATTTGTTATTTTAAAAAGTTTGTTTCAATATAACTTTTTTATGCTTGTTTTTTTCTGGTACAGCAACTAGAATTCAGCTGAACTTTCATTCAAACCTACTTTGCACTTATGCATCACGCTTAAAGTAAATCAGTTCATAACACCAGTGTACCAAACGAAATATTTATTGAAATGACAATACTCAAACCATCAGTTCATCAACTTCATTAACACACATATATATATGCATGTAAAGAAGCTTGTACAAAAACACAAGCTTCACAAGCTTGCCAGCCTTCTTGGTGTGAAGTCTATTGTTAAAACTGATATTGTAACGCAGCTTTCATTACTACAGCTTCTGCAAAAGTATAACCTACATGCATAAATATATACTCTCATGGGCGTCGGAAGGATTTTTTCAAGGGGTGCCACTAGGAGATTTTTCCAAAATTTTTCCAGGGGGGGCAAAAGTAGTGAAATTTGTTTTTTCCCACTCAAAACAAAGAATACAACCTTTTTTGCTAAATATTTCAAAATCCAAAAACCCTGTCCTTCCGACGCCCATGTAGATATATACTCTGTAAGATATTAGTGTCTGATTCTTTGCTGAGAAAGGATTTCTACATGCATAAAATGGTAAAAATCTATAACATATGTGTTATTATGAATCAAAAATATGTTCTAAAACTACTATTTGAACAGTCAACAGCCTAAATATTTGCTGGAATTTAGATGTAACTTTTACTTTATCCCAGGCCCGTAGCCATGGGAGCGTTCAGGTGCAGTGTCCCTAAATTTTTGTGCCCCCCAAATTTTGTTGTGCCCAGAAAAGTGTGTTTGAAACATATAACATAATAAAAACAAAAAGCTTGCCCCTCTAACAGTTTGCCCTCCAAATCTGAAAACCTGGCTGCAGGCCTGCTTTATGCAAGCCTATACTTTTAAAATTGTGACATTGTGACAGTTCTAACTTTTGAGTCTGCAAATGTTAATGATTTCAGTCCAAATATCATTTTTGCACTTAGTTGACATAGAATCTGTGATCTCACAGTTGCTATGATTGATATAACTTTAATTTCTTTTATAACTTGTGTTGTCATATGAAGTCTCTGCCTTCTTTAATAATAAGTGAAACCGATTAGAATACCAATTAAATGTGTCATATAAATCACAGAAAGCTTCAAAACTGCATGTGATTTATTGCTTGAGTGTTTTGATTTGTGACTGATTTAAATGAAATGATTTAAATCAATCAAATCTGACTAGAAATAGCTGAACTCTCATTCAAACTTTTTTGCGCTTATATAATATCCCTTAATGCAGATAATTTCAATTTCATGACACCAGTACCGGCGTATGAAATGAAATATTTATTGAAATGCCAACACTGAAACTGCCACTTTAGTAATTTCATTGACACTCATAGCATGCATACATGCATAAATTGTTAAAAACCTATAGTAATAATTAGGGCAACTAATGTTTTGACCTAAAAACTTAGAATTTTGACTTTATAATTTACAAATTTTGACTTTATTTTGACCTATAAATTTTCGGCGTTTGCAACTGCAAAATAATTCAGCCTAGGTGTTGAGGTTAACCCATAAGCATATTCATGCACTCTACAGTATGCTTCGAAATTTTAAAATATTTGGTTGTTTAACTTCGGGGATGATATATCGATAAGTACATAAATAACTACAGTAGAGTCAAACCTGAGAACATCATGAAGTTGAAACGTTATATGCATAATGCATTGAGCATTTACCAAACCCAGTACTGTAAGACCACGTTTCTTGCCTTACCATGCCTATCCTACACTATTCAATCGTCCAGTAGTGGGCAAAACAGCATTATTACGCCAGAAGTCGCTACAAACCCACTATTATTACAGAATTGCAACTAAACTTGCAAAAGCATATGAGTATCTGTTGTTGTAGTTTCAATGAAGTATCGATGAAGAGAAAAAAACTCTGTTGTAAGAAAATTTTTGCCTAACGATAAATTTTGACCTAATGATAAATTTTGACTATTTTTGACCTAATAACTTGGGATTCCCTCATGGTATGAGCGTGAAATTTGGTTTGTGGACGTTTCATGAACTTTCAAAACGGCAGAAAATTTTTGACTTTATTAACTTTTGGTTGCCGTAGTAATAATATTATATCTGTTTCATGAATCAAAAATATGTTTTAAAACTATTTACAGTCAACAGCCTTCATATTTGATGGGATTTAAATGCAACTTTCACTTTATGCTAGTCTATACTTTCAAGCATGTGACGGTCTAACAGTTATGACTTCTGAATCGCAAGGGTTGATGATTTCAGTCCACATGTCATTTTTGCAGTTAAATGACATAGAATCTGTGACCTCACAGTTGCTATGATTAAGAAAACTTCAAGAGGTTTTAACTTGTGCCATCACAAGAACTGTTTGCCTTCTACACTAATACTATATAGGCTGTGTGAAAACCTATTATAATGCTAAATAAATGTGTTATAGACATCACACAAAGGTTAAAGGACATGATTTTTTTATTTTTATTGCTTGATTTAAATCAGTCATCCCTGCTAGCAAGACTTACTTTCACCACACCCGGACTAAGCTTTTATAACTCTGCAAAAACACTTTTTCAATGCTTCGAAACGGACACNAAGGGCAGAGTCTTTCGTTGCTAATTGATGCGAACCACTTACTGTGTTTTGATTGACTTGCCCTCCTCCAGACGGATTTATACCGCTTGCAGNGTCATATTAANTTTTCGTTTAATGCGACCCGCGGTACCGCCTGTTGGTCACATTGTGATGAGCTACANAAANTACACAACATTTTGATCGCAGGGTCAATGATCAAAATGTTGTGTAATTTCTGTAGCTCATCATATGTGTGCTTAAACCCCTTTAATTCTAGTTTTCTTAAATGCCATTTTGGCTGACATGTGCTCTTGCAGTAAAATCTATTAAAATATTTTTTGGCGTTTTAGGGGAATTTAGCGGCGCTCACCACTGTTGGTTTTCTGGCCGTTCGCCTAAAAAAATTGGAGACCTTGATAGTAAAAACCGTTTCCTGGATGCCCAATTTATATGAAAAAGACGTTCANACTTATATGTTGAGCTGCAAAGCTTGTGTTGTTGCGTTCTTTTATAAGCACTTGTATGGAAACCAGGTCTAAGAGATCTTAGGNCAAACTCAATTTGTTTATGAACTTTCAGCTTAAGTAGAGACCGTTTGGTTTTAAGCTGAGCTCCCATTGCTATCTGTGTGCGTTTTACCGACCACCTAAAGTTCTCACAGAAAATTCTTCCGCAAGGAGGTGAATGTACGTATGCTGCTTTCGATTTTCATATTTTTTTAATTTTTTTACTATGCATAACGCTGCTGACACAGGAGTTAGCAAATGCTGGTCACGGAAAAATCACCACCGAAATTAAACAAGCCACCGAGTTCTACTACGCCGAAGAATACCACCAACAATACCTGGCTAAGAATCCTGGGGGTTACTGCGGTATGGGTGGAACTGGTGTATCGTGTCCAATCGGCCTTGGCAAAAGCAGTGGAAAATCAGAGTTGTAGCGCTTCTAAATGAACTACTTCTCAGCAGTGCGTCGCACTTGTTTGGATGGAGAGAATTTGATTCGAAGCAATATTTTTATTCTCCAAGCAGTGCTGTGTGTTCTTTGAGTGTTACTGTTAATGACACAATCGCACAAGTAACGTGGTGCCATTGGACGTGTGCATTTAAACTGTTTTTTGATGGTTATGGGTACCAAAGTTGTTTTTTCCGGTGGTTGGTTGATGAACGTTTGTGTTTTACACTTGTCCGATACGATTTTTGAAGTGCTCGAAACACTCTGGAAATTTTTGCTTTAACCTAAGGATTCTTTGTACACTTTTTACAAAACAATTAGCAGAACAAAGTAAACTTGGAAGTCAACAGAACTCTTTTTACTCGCTTTATCGTGTCTTCATTGCATTTAATTGATATTAGCTCAGCCTGTGCGTCGATCAGTTAATAGATCAGTTAATCGTAGAAGATTTCCTTCGTATGACAGTCTACGACGTAAACAAGGTCCACTGCCCAGTGCGTTCACAACTCGTGGAGTTCATTGAGAAAAGCATAGAGACACGATTCTGCGCTGGTTTTTGCCTCTCGTCATCTTCGCCGGCAGACTTGTAGGAGCTCGTGACGTGAATATTTCTAGAAAACACCAACGTTTAGATAATTCTTTCGCAGAATTTCGTCTTCGTTTGTCGCATTGATCGTTTGCTTTCTTTTTTCCGCGTTGGATTCTTCTCCGTGCTTTGACTTCATTCGCGCATGCGCAGACAGTGTTTGAGCGGACATGCTGTTATTTGATTGCGCGTCGTCTGTGTTTGTTTGGTTTCGATCTCGTGTATTACGCTCTTGTTTGTCCTGAACAAGTTGTGGAAATTTTTTCTTGATCTTGGGTTTGTTTACGTGCACCTGAGCTTTTCAGTTGTAGGTTCATTCATGGACCTAAACTTGGCAACGAAAACAATGGTGTCGCCTTAAAGCGTAATAAGTTGTCTTGTTCACTTCGTTTTCTGAAAGGGATAAGAAGTCCTGCGAATTCTTTCATGGGAAAAATGATGTGTGATCCCATTTTAAACTTGCTGTAGATACCAAGGTGTCGGAGTCGTAAGGAGTCGGAGGTTTTTGGATGGAGACGGATTCCGAACAACACTGGGAGTCGGAGTGGGATTTTTTTGTCCCACTCCGGATGTCGAATTGCATCATTTTTTACATCACACTCTTAAATTGGGAATTCCTGTTGAAATGGTACAATTTCTTTTGAAACTTTTGTTGAAACAGAGGTTTATTGCTGTGCACCACGATTTCCATTGATTTTAACAGCCAAATTTCATTCCCTTATGTAAAGGAGTCGGAGTCGGAAATTTTGGAAAGCGGTAGTCGGAGTCGGATATTTTACCTCCGACTCCGCAACCCTGGTAGGTACGTACAAAAGGAAACTGACGGTAACTCAGTCTCCATGGCGTACGCCTTTTTAGACCTTCGAGATAGCAACAAGCGCGAGGTAAACTACCTTTTACAAATCACTTGAATCATGTTGATGCTATAATTTTTGTGCTTAATTTATTCAAGTACAACAAGGGTCTGTAAAGGGGCCGATAAACACCCTAGGGTTTGAAAGGGGGTCGATGCAAACCTATTTTTTGAGTGAATGTGGATTGGATCTTCATCTAACCGTAAAAGTTTAAAACTTTTTTGTTCTTTTTAATTAACTTCCAATATACACAGCAACTAGAAACAACTGAACTTTCATTCAAACCATCTTAGCGCTCATGCAATACCCTTTAGGCCAGGGGTTCCCAACCTATGGTAATCGTACCACTAGTGGTATGCATAGAACAGAAATAATATATTTGTTATTATGAATATAAAATATGTTCTAAAACTGTTATGCCTGCAGTCAACAGCCTACTGTACATCTTTGGAATTCAGATGCAACTTTTACCTTATGCTAGTTTACACGTTCAAACTTTGGCATTCTAACTAACAGTTCTGACTTTTGAGCTTGCAAGGGTTAGTGATTTCAGCCCACATGCCATCATTGCAATTAATTGGTAGGCAGAATCCGTGATCTCACAAAAGCTATGGTTTATAAAACTTATATTGCTTTAACTTATAAAGTGAAAACTTAATAGAATGCTAATTAAAAGTGTCACAGAAATACACAAAGCTTAAAACTGCAAATTTGCTGGATTTTTATTTTGATTCCTTGATTAAATCAAGCTTGATATATAGAACCATATCTACAGCATTTTTGAAAAGGATGTTTCAAAACTTGTAGAAGGTGAAATTTGACTCTGAATAACCAATTTAACACTGACAAAAAAAGATCGTTTAATTGACACGCCTTGTGGAAAATGTAGGAATGTTAATCGAAAGCGGTGTTACGGTAATGCTGGTAAACGAAATCACAATTTCCTTATGCATGCCTGAGAATAATTATTGAAGGTTTTTAAATGATCTGTGCTACCAACGCAAACTGAAATGTCTACGTATTGGATGTAACCCTTAGTATAATCCTACTAGCAAGCAGCATGTTTCAATGAGCGAAATTTACATGCCTACATCAGGATTAAACAGTTTCTCAGATAAATTAGAATACGGTATTTACTCGATAGTAAGCCGCAGGAAATGATACTAAAAAATTAGGCGAAGTCGTACTTGAACATAGGTTACCAAAGCCTCTGAGATACTTCTACGTACTAGCACGTTTCGCGTTTTTTCGTAACCCCGGTAGTGATGCTTCACAACTACAACTGCCTTCTGTTCATCATAATCCCTCCTGTGACGGATGTACGCGTGATGCTGAAGAGAATAGAATGCGAAAAAAAGTTTGGTTGGAAGAAACGTTGCCCAGGAAAGACTGAGCGTCATACCTTTCGATAAGGTAAAGAAATAAAATATATCAGCTGCCCCTGATTATAAGCCGTATGATGAAACTATATGATGACTATAAACCGTAACGATGAAAAAAACTGTGTAAGCCATGGCTTAAAATCGAATAAATACGGTACACGATTTTTTAAATGTGGTAAGTGTAGAAGGCAATTCAAGCTGGTGAAGAAAGCATATATTCTTTGGCCGAAGAAACGTTAAGCTCAGCAGTGGTACCGCGAAACTGATGAATTTGCATTCAACTTTATGTTTAACCCGTTGGGAACCGATGTACGAGTTTATCGTACTTTGATATCACGCATTGAGTCGCTAATTTCATGCCACTTTGCAACTCCATAACTCGCAAGTCGATTGTGCTAGAGAGCTATTCAAACCCTCAAAAGACTAGGCGAGTCTTCTACTTGGCACTGAATATTTTTTTTATGGTTTCGGGTGTTTTGTGGGTGACGTCATAAGTGGGGTAGGTTTGCATCACAGTGTTCGGGTCTCTTATGAATGTGGTCTGCTGTGAATGGATACCGCTGGTGACAGCAGCAGTGTCTGTGAATCGAACTTGACGTTTTCTGAAAACTGTTTAATGTTTCAATAATTCAAATAAAATTATGCTGAAGCATTGGTATTTGCAATTTTGTTACTGATAGTATTTTTCAAGACTACTAGTTCGTAATCCTCAGTTTTGCCGTTTTGATGGTATGAAAGATTTGAGTGTATCAACACATCAAATGTCTGCATACATATGTAGCAGTCACGCTAGCGTGACCGCTACATGTGAGCAAAGTCGGCCAAAGCAAAGAGAAGGGAAAGACAAAGCAAGCGACACTCACAAGTGACTTCCATGCACGTGGAAGTAAGAACTCTCTTTGGCCGATTCGTCTGGCGCGGAGTAAACATCGATGATCCGAGGTTCGAGGATCAATCCCACGCTGAAGCAGGACTCAACAAACCGAGGAGTTCCGCTTCAATGGCTCCCGATAACGGATACCTCCTTGAGCA
>JGI24158J21664_10003049_pt1 | contig 20763 bp, 15 predicted proteins | sample Ectturendosymbi3_FD_21664 | JGI IMG/M metagenome (IMG submission 21664) | reverse complement strand
TGCCAGACAGGTCAAAGGATAGAGGTCTGACTAAAGTAGTCGCAGGTAGGCAGGTTCGCCAACCTGTCTTCTATGCTAGCTCGGCAGCAGGGGTTGGTGGCAGTCTCAGTCCGGGCGCCCGCCAAACTATCCTGGAAAAGGGCCAAAAAAGAGCCAAAGGGCCAAATGAAAATTCTGGGGCCGGCAAGTGTTATTTGGGACCAAATTTTTAAAATTTGACTCTGAAAGGACCAACCTGGCAACTCTGAGCATGTGGTATAAATGGCTTGGCTAGCTTCATATGTTTATGATGTCACACAACGATAGTAGCCATGATAAGAAAAGTGTATTTCCACCATATAAGATACCCTTTATGAGAAAATAAAGGGCCGCAGTTCGGCTGGGCTAACTCTAGATGGCACAAAAGTTACGGGTCACCAGTGTATACAATACACCAGTGGTTCTTAACCGCGGAGGGCGCATCACTACATGGGGCGTCAATAAATTTCCAGGGGGGCGCAAGCCCTTGCCCTACAACATGGAAGGTTTGATCAATAAATTTACCAATAAATACATCTGTTTTTACTGGTTAGGGGGGCTTGAAACAAAGGACAATTATTTAAGAACCACTGCTACACAATAAACAACAACCACAGCAGGACTAGTTTTAGCACGCAAATAGTATCGTGTTCGCGACATTTATGCAGTAGGTGTGATGCACGAGTAGATAATCATACCATGTCAAAAGAACGATTATTAGGAAGAAGTTGCAAGCAAAATTCAAATAAATTTGCATTGAACAAAACCGAAAATATTTGCATTCAGTAGTCATTGCTAAAACTGGTAGAAAGTCAAACTTGTAGAGAAATCAATAGGTATACTTAATGCAACATCGGAATACAGATTTGTAGTCTTGTATCGCTTCTGAATGACAATTTTTCAAACGAGTATTTTATTCAAATAATTATCATCACGGGTGGCCCGGGGCAATTGCCCCGTAGACCTCCCTTAATCCGGCCCTGAGTAAACTCACAAGTTATAAAATAGCTTTTCTGTAACTTTTGTAGACTAAATTTCATTACCTGTTGAAAAATTTGTACTTGAGCTCAAAACGTTATTCGTCCTCATAATTGCTTTCGCCAGGCGGAATGCAGAGGCGCGTACATTTTACTTTTTTTTGCTGTGATGCCTTCTTCACAGGCGCTTCATTCAAGTTCGTTGAATAGCATGACACGCTGGACTATGGTTCCTAGACGTCCTTGATCACCAAGGACTTTCCTTGAATTTGCTACCAAAACTGATTATGTCCTTGATCCTTGAAAAACATTTTGTTGTTTTGAGAATTTTCCGGCGTCCTTGGAAGTTCTTGAACAGTTGTGAAATTGTTCATTATTGAACTATTGATTATGCAAGGTTTCAGACGAAGAACTAGACCAGGAGTGTACAACCTTTTGCCATTGCCGGCCGCATTACTTTTATTTGTATGAAGTACGGCCACCAACAAGTTTGATTTATATTTATGAGATACGTTTAATTAAAGAATAGGTTACTGCCAAGCAGTGTTGCCACTGGGGTCAGTCTCGTTAACATCGGATTGTTGCCTTCTTCAACATCAGATTTGTACGCTAGAGTTTCATATAAGCTAAATCAGTGGTTCTCAAACTGGGGTCCGCGAGACAATTTTCTGGGGGCCGCGAAGCACCTTCCAAAAAAATCAACACGACGCTCCTGAAGAAAAAAATTGTGTAAAATAAAATTTTCGGGCAACATATTTTTCCAAACCAAGCTTAATAAACACAATTTGGAGCTATGGTACCCTATATTATTCTATTGCCGAACCAAACAGTCACGCTTGCAAAAGTGGGCATTATATAGGATGCAGATAAAGAGGTGAGTTCTTTAAAGGGGACCGTGAGCCATCTAAAAAATTGCTAGGGGACCGTTGCGTCACTTTTTTAAAAAAGTTTGAAAACTACTGAGCTAAATGCTTTCATTACCATTACTAACCAACGCGCGATCGGTGAACAGCGAGCGAAGTGTGGTCAATGGTCATTAATTGGGAGAAGTCGGTCATGAGCAACAAAAAAGTGTTATTCTCAACGCAGCGAAGAAAGTTTCATCAGTTTGGAACAATAACCAACCACACATGAGAGGAAAGATTTATTTAAAAAAACTTAAAAATTATTAAGCTAACTTAATTTTATCTCAAAATGAAAGTAAATGTGGTAAACAAAAACAACAGTCCAGTCAACATCAGATTTGTCACCAAAACATCAGACATCAGAAATTTCTCTGAAAACATTAGACCTGATGTTAAAACATCAAAAGTGGCAACACTGCTGCCAAGTGCCAACCAACACAAAACACATTCAAACATAAATTGCGTATTCATTCTATAACTCTTTGTGACATCACCATCCAGATTGTTACGCATCGCGTCGACTGATTTTCTTGCCTTGCATTTGTTTTGCTTCAGTGTTGCCAGACGTGCTATTTTTCCGCCAAACTTCAGTGATTAGCTCGTCCCATGACAGGTCGATGTAGTAGACGCGTGCTGGACTGCATTGAATCCAGTGGTGCCGCTTCTAGTGTTTTTTCACTAGATCTGGTGTCAGTGGCGTGTAGAGGTCTGGTGATGTCCGGGGCGACTGCTTGATTGGATGCCCCCCTACCGAATTCTAGTATTGAGCAGTGGCGTATGGTGGTCATTGTTACTGGGTATACGCTGTTTGTGATGTCACAAAATGACGTCATATTCACGTTTGCAAACCAACGGTTTGGCGAAGTTTGTTGACACAACATGCATATTCAGGGACGCCGGAGCAGCGGTAGGGCAGGATGAGCAGTAAAACAGTTGAGAGCAATGGAAACTTGTAAAAAACAAACAAAACGTTAACAAATATGTTTGTTTCTGTTCATCAACAATGCTGACCTCAAAAATAATAACAAAATTTATAGAAAATCATTCTGAATTTTCTGGGTGCTCGAATAGCTGCAATAAATTTGTTTCAAGTCAATCTTGATATACCATGAAATTACCTATAATACTGTTATGAAAAGTAGTGGTGTTGGAGGTGGGAGTACAGGGGGTACAAGCGCACCCCCAAAAGTTTTGATTTGTTGAAAATCTGAGCAAATTCCTGAAAATCCGGGAATAAATGACGCCCAGCGTTGTTTGACTTCAAAAAATGACACCAAGGTTTGCAAAAAAACACATGAAGACCTTTTTTTGGAGGTCACACCAAAAAAAGGTCTTCATGATCTTTGTGGGAGAAAATTGTAGGCAAAATTGCACAAAAAACTTTTCGGGCAAGTTTGGGGAAATTCGGGCAAAAATCCTTCGCAATCCCAAAAATTTGCCTGCTCCTGCACCTACGATGAAAAGGCATCTCCGCCTCCATTGCCCCCTTCTGAAAGGGCAGAGGGTAAAATGCTCTTGCCATGCCTCCATTCTCCGGCGTCCCTGAGCAAATTACTCTCCACTCTTTACTCGTTGTTGTAGGCTACAATGAGTCACTGAAATGTGCATAATTATCAGAGGTCTCCTGAGACAGAGCTCTTAATAGCTATAAAAATATCCGGCAACGCACTAAAACAGGGAGTAAAACACACTCAGTGCTACGTCAGGGCAGTTCACAACTGCAAAAATACAAGGTTGCGCGAATGTCTCGTCGAATAGCAGTCGATCAGAACGTATGCGCTTGGGATGGCGGACACCCCGGGTTAACAGTTTGAAACTTGCTAAACTACACAAGAATTGAGAATGAGCATAAAGTACGCAAAAAAACTTTCGTTTTTACTATGTGACTGTTATATGCACAACTGCTGGAAGGACAGAACAGATACAAGATTGTTTGAACCCTTATGATTAATCCGCCCGAACTGCCAATTATTGACGAAGCTCGAAATGATACACCATATTTCAACCACAAGAGTGCGACTGTATTAGCACAAAAAAACGAAACTGGAAACTAGTGATGCATTATTAAAATCAGCTAAATCAAGCACGTTGAAATAGTACAGTTTTGAAATTTGGCTCAGAAAATCAATTAAACGTCCATAACTATCTTCAGTGTTGATGTAATTGGACCCAACCAAAAAAACACCCGTTTTTTTAAAGCATTCTTAAAAAAAGCAATAAAACCAACAAAATATCCCACGCTTTAGTTTTCCTGTGAAAATGTACTGTGAAGTAAAAAGTAAATTAAGCAGCACGCTTATACAGTTAGCTGTACATTTTTTTAATGAAACAAAACGAACAGCAACGAAATTTGAAGGACTTGAAAAAAAGAGAAGAATAATTCGAACAGTTTGAGTAAATTCTACTGCTTACCTCCTTCAGCTCTGTAAATTCGGTATTTTTAATCAATTTTTCTGCCTTCTCTGCATCCAAGCTGTATCTGATGTTGGACCATACCAAACCATATGTTGAAAAAATACACTAGGCCTATATAGATGTTGAACTGGCAGGGCATGCACATAAACTTGACGTGAAACTGCAGCGTTTGTGTGGGAGTGGCTTTTCTCTGTTTGCTGTGCGCATTCTTGCCAAGTCTTACCACTTTGGAATGAATTCACCAACAACACTTAGCAAAAACAAAGATGGGGTACATTTTTTACCCTCAAATTTGAATGCCATAATAGGTATAACAAGTTATTATTGTGTAATTTTTTGAAAATGGTGGTATTGCATGATGCAATAAAAATAATTGAGAATGGTGTTTTTGTGCTTTTTTCAAAATAAAGAACAAAGACCGTTTTCTTTAAAAAACAAACAAAAATCGGATTTGAAAAAACAGGTGGGTTGTTTTTTTAAAAAAAGCGTTTTTCTCTCAACCCTGATTATCTTTCAATCCTTTTTTGCAATTTTCCCTTGATCGCACGATCTGGAACAAGTCACGTCGCTATCAGTTTGATTGGGTGCGCGCCGCACACCTAGAGTATAGGTCTCTGGTAATGAAGAAACTGAAAATTACTGGCATCTGATTACGTAAAAATTAGTGTTGACAAAAAACAAGTTTCGAAGATTTAAATCCATGCAGCATGTTTTAGTAGACTTACAATAGAAAAAATCATCTAGTTACAGAATTTTAATTTTTGTAATTTCACTCTCTGGATGCCCCCTTGCCTTGGATGCCCGGGGCCGGCGCCCCGTTCGCCCCCCCTCTACAAGCTACTGTCTGGTGTTTTTGCATTTCATCTAGTGTTTTGGTGTTTTGTTTCTAGCTATCTAGTGTTTTTTTATGAGTGAGCTGAATGTATTTAATTACACAATTTTGTTTAAATGTAACTATAATTGAGACTTTGATTTCGTGGAATTGCAATTTGCCAAAAATTCTACCTACTAATTAGGCTACATCTTAAATTACACAAGAGCATATAATCTGTTTCGAGTTAAACCGCTACGAAGTTACTCTGGTCATCTGTTAACAATTTTAGTGACCTGTTGTAGCAAGGCCGCCTAGTTTTTCTAGGCGGCCTTGGTTGTAGGCTACAAATACAAGCGTTGCTGCTACGGTATATCCCGTTTTCTTTGTCGCTGGTTATCAAATGTCTTTGTTTGCATTGCAACGCATTTTCTGGCCATATTCAGTGAGTGTAAGTTAGCCTTTTGCTTTAACAGCTACCTTGTTTGTGATCTGGTGTTTTTTTGTGAAACTAGTGTTTTTTATCATGAAATCTAGTGCTTTTTCATAAGAACAAAGTGGCAATACTGATTGAATCTACCTACTCGAGTATAGACGCAGTGGAAAGCCCTAAGTTGCAAAAATACTGATAAGATTCTTCCAGAGAACGTGGTTTTAAGCGATCCTATTAGTTTCAACAGCTTCATTTTTGAAGTTTTATAAGAAGCTGAATGGAAGAATGAGACGGTTGTGCCCAGTTTCAGTTAGAAAATCAAAATAAGGATACTGCAATGAGCTGTAAACCACTATTTGCACAGATTGTTTTGTGAAATGTTCAATTTTGGATAACGTTCTACAAGTTCCTGGAAGCGAGTCGTCACCTTATTGATGCCAGCGCCAGGTCTACAGCTTAGTTTGTTCTAAAACACTCAGATGTTCTCAGGTGCTTCTGGTGCGGATGTTATTATTGATAAAGAAGTGGCGTCAGGTTTCAAAGAATGTGAACGGTTTTAAACCGAGGATTCGAAAAGTGCAATGTAACGCTGAGAAAGCCTAGTGCAAGTTTAGTCGCTGTGAAGTCAGAGCACATCGATAAGATTTTAATAGCCATTCATTATGCTTCTAATAAACACCAGCATAATGCCGTTCCTTATTATACCATACGGGAGCATGGTGATTTGTTAAACTTTGGTTTTCAAAAAAGTTCTGACAGCAGTAATCAGTTGTTTTGTTTTGCATTTGTAAATAGTTTTGTAAATGGTGGAGGCTGTGGATACATGGTATAATCTTTACATAAGGTGCGATGATATGTACACCATCTACAGTAGGGGTTCCCAACCTTTTTTCCGCTAATACCCCCGAGTCATAAAACAATCAACCTCCACCCACAGGTTAGATGGCAAAGCCGTGGATTTCGCATTGTTGCATCACAACAACGCAAGATCAGGCAAAATCTACGCGGATTTTTCAATCGGCACGAATTTTCCTCTATTGTGGGATATTAAAAAATAGAAATACAAGAGAACTCAACTGGCATCCAAGTACTCCTGGAAATCTTCCCGTGAATCCCCGGGGATTCGCAAACCCCAGGTTGAGTACCACTGATCTACAGGCACTGCCTTTACAAATTGGTTTGCAAAGATTGCATGGTTGCTAAATGCGCCAGAGACCAATTTTTACAGTCCACGAAATTGATAAACTGCACATTTTAGTGACTTTTAATGTTTTTCGTTAGTATTCAGACTTAGCTATTTTTGGCTAAAGTTTTATGCCAATTTTGGCTATTTTTTTTGTGAAATTTGGCTATAAAGCTTTTTGAAATCTGGCAACACTGTTTTGCTTCAATATACGCCAGTACGGCCGTCAAATCTTATATTTTAAATTACATGTGGACGGCCGCAAATTTCATTATCAAAGGCCGCATGTTGTGTACCGTTGAACTAGACCAGGGGTGGGCAAACATTTTCTACGTAGGGCCACACTGAAGATTTCATTGCTACCGAGGGCCGCATGCTCGTATTACATCTATAATCGCTTTGAAAACTTAAAAAGTTTTACATGAGATACCACAAAATAAAGGTAAAAATAGTCACTTCCGGTTGAGTAAAAATGCGGTTTCAAATGACACGTGTGGAAAAAGCTTGATAATTCTAATCTAACCGATAAAATTACTTTAACACAGACTTCAAATATGTACTATCTGTGTATGTGTGACTGCCCTGCGGGCCGTTGTTTGCCCACCTCTGAACTAGACGATTAGTTCTAAGTTCATTATTGAACTACTGATTACATTGAACATTCAAAAATCAAGAAATGTTATTGAACAGAATAACGTGTTGATTTGTTTCATCTTAAACAGTTGTGTAGCAAAAGTAAACTATTCGAGAACAGTTGCGTCGTCATAATATATATTGTTTAGTTTTCAATGTAAGGTTGTCAGGATCTATAAGATGTGCTGTGAAGATTTCTACAAATCTGCCAAAAAGAACCGCGACCTTACAAAAATGGTGCGAAACTGTGAGAAGTACTGCCAGTGAACAACATAGTCCATACAGGCTACAATATTTCAGCAAAACACAGCGTAGGCCTGCGCATATTGTATTAACCCTGTGCTGCTTACACTCTGTAGTGTACTTGTACAATGTACATGTAATAATTTCTTCGCATTCTTAATAAATGTGGTTGATTACCCATTGTTATTCAGCAGGCCCGTAACCAGCTTGGGACACCAGGATGGGCGAAGAGTTTTCTGAGGGGCCCAAATTTTTTGAACTATGTCCAATAGTTTCAAACTATAACCAACACATTTTCCAGTGGGGGCGAAAATTTTGAGGTTACGGGCCTGTTATTCAGCAATGTTTGTTTGAAAAAATGTGCTACACCACTTTATCCAAAAAGTATTCGAAGTAGGCATCAAGTAAAATTTCAATAATTGCAAAATGACCTTCAAAAAATTAAGTGATCTAGCAACCCTACGTTGGACTTCCACTTTGCGGTATGATCTGGTTGACTTTCTGCATGACTAGAAGGTATGTTTTAGCCTCTCTTCCCGCTGAGCAACGAAAGATGCTATATAACAGGGCTGGCAAACTGCGGCTCTTTGAGCTTCCCGAAAACTTGTATATTTTTTATTTCTATTGCAAAGTGTAGTGTAGAAATATTGTAAAGTGGTACTGTGGTATCTAGCGTGCCGTACAGCATTACTTTTGCAAGTCGATCCAAAAAGAATTGTGTCGCAGAAGCGTAGATTGCAATTTAATTCGTGTTTTTAGATTTTATGTTGCGAGTCTCGGTAACTTGTATCTTCGTAACGATATGTGGCTCATACATGGAACAGGTTTAACCACCCTTGCCATATAACCAAATGTGAGTCTTGCTTGCGTACGAATATCGCTTCAGACGCTTCGCTGTTTATCATTGGTGCACTGCGCATGCCGCTGTACGCGGGAGGAGCTGAAGCAGGGGGTTGCCAGGCTGGCCCTTTTGGGGCTAAATTTTAGAAATTTGGTCCCAAATACAGTACAGTAACACGTTCAGCCCCCACAATTTTCGTTTGGCCCTTTTCCAGGATAGATTCGGCCTCTTGCAAAGATTAGATCAGACCTCCCTGGGTCCTGTCTGAGAAAACATATTTTTTCACTTTTTTGACAAATTTATTGCAGATTTTCAACAATTTCTAAATTTTGAAGGTTTTCAATTAGAAAATTTTGTAAGGATCCTTGGAGTTTGAGTTAACGTGATAAGTTCATCATAATACCTGTTACTTGCTGCAGCTGTAGAAGTGGGAACTGTTACGTTACCTAACTTACTGTAATTTAGGTGGTGCACAGGTTTGTCCGTTTTGTTCAGGTTGTTGTTGATCGCTTTAGCACTTACCAAGGATGGTAAATTTATCTCAGTTTATGGCTACACATGGAAATTAAGTTGTTTTATTACGATTTTTCATCATGTACTTGTTTTGTTGTTGGGCTACAATTGTGATTGAGGAACATTGCTATCAATAAGATTGCTAAGTATGGGTCCATATGACTTTGTAACTGCTGACAAATTTGGAAACAATGGTTGGCCCTTTTTTGGCCCCTTGTCTTAGAATTTGGCTCTTTCCTGGACTAGATTTGGCCCCTTGGCAAAAAATAGATCCGGCAATCCTGAGCTGAAGGACCTCAACTGCTGCTTGTTTTCAAGTTCTTCCAACAAAGGGAAAGGGTCAATGTGTATCCCTTCATGAAAATCACGTTTCAAATCATCTATCTTTTTATTCCGCCAGATACAGCGCGTCGGTTTAGAAAGGAGATAATGTAGTTAACACATCGATTGATTTCAAGAAAATCAAGCAGCGAAAGCATGATGACCTACTGCAAGGAGCTGAGGTGACGATGGAGAGCACACTGGCGGCAAAACAGTCGCACCCGCACAGCAGCTGCCTAACTGTTAGATGAATTCAAAAGAAGTGTTCGCAGTCGCTGCTTAAGATGTACCGATGGTCACCAGACGAGAGGATCTCGCAATAATCGTCTGCGTCTGACCTTCAACGGAACGAGTGGAGTTGCGGGCGTTAAACCAGTCAACATCGCAAGTCTCGACAGGCAGCACTGCAACGGGCATCATCTTCTGGACGCTGCAAAAATAATGAAATGCAACGTGACTGATCAGCAGGACCGTCACTAAGGGGGCGGAGGGGGGAGAATCGCCCTGGAAAAATGTGTTGGACATAGTTTGAAACGGACCTGCTAATCAGCTGACGTGTTCACGCTTTCAGGGGTTTTTAAAAGCAGAAAAATAGCTTTCGAAGTAAAAAATAGTTTTAAAAGTAGAAAAATAGCTTTGGAAGTAGAAAAAATAGCTTGCCTTGCAATTGAGCAGAAATAAGTGCGTCCATCGCTGCTCTATCGCGTTCGGCCGAGCTCATTATCTGGAAAAGAATAGAAGCTGCTTCATCCGGGTTCTTTAACCCTCGATGCCGCCCAACAACGACGACAATCAAACAGATCGAAGGAATTAAATGTGTGCCAGATAGTGATGCATTATGACCTAGCGAAACTTCAGGATTGAGAAGTCGGAACAACTCAACTGCAGTCCGGATGATAAGGCTTTGGTTCCAGAAACTTTTTCAACAAATCTACATTTTCTTCCTACCTTACCTCCGTCCTCACAGACTGGAAACATGTAATTACAGCAAGAAGAAACCCTACGATAAGGATTACTTCAAAAAAATTTGAATTGCAATATCTTCTGGCCTGACACCAAGAAAAAAATGAGGAAATAGAAACAGGCCATCACAAATATTCAATGTTTACTGGATTACCAGAAACAGAGGTCCTTCGTTTGCGCGACATATTCAGAGAGCGACTCAAGACGTGCAATAATACAACAACCTCAATTAAAACCTCGATTCAAAGGATTAACGAACATTTTAACTAAAAAATTTTAACTAAAAAAAATAACTAAAATAGGGCACTATATTTTTCTAGAACTATTCATCACGGAGCAAAACTGTTTAAAAACATTTTAAGACAAATAATCGTGATGGACAATAGAGCAAAATGTACGTGCGCTATGCTATAACGATAGCAAACACTACCGGGAAGATGGGTTGGTAAGCAACATGTAGCAAAGTGTAGATGCACAAAATTGCGCTCAAACATCATACTTCAGCATTGTAATACGAAATTCATAAAAATAACATTAACCCTTCACTTGTGTCAATAATCGTGCTTCTACTGAGTTATGAAAAGGCAGACTCAGCATATATACGTCTTTTTGACAAATTTTGTGTTAAAAAGTGCAATAGATGTTGTGTACAATTTTTTAAAGTGAATAGATATTGCCTAATGACAGTGACAGACATAGTTTACGAGGAAATAACAACCGAAGAAAACAGACAGCAGCATGAACTTCTTGCATCCACAACTCACCTTGGTTGAAGGTACCGCATCTACGAGTTGATTAAATGCCAAGAACTGATCGGAGATTCCAGGCATGACGGAAGACAACGACGAGTTGCTCGGCGCCCGCGAACCAGACGAACCGGATAGTGACGCAGAAGCGAACTGACTTCCGATCGGGAACGAGGCCGTCGGATGGAAAGTGTACAACGAACTGAACGCGGCGGCGGCTGCCGAGTTCGTCGCGCTGGAACGAGCTGTTGGGGAGGACGACACAAGCAGAGGCGGTCCAGAGCTCACCGTTTGAGGTGAAGTTCTGGATTTGGGGTGAAATGCGTTATGCGGCGCGTCTCCTGGGCCTCGAGTGGAAGGCGGCGTCATTAGGAACGGACTGGAAGCATCGGAGGTAACGAATGGCTGACTCTTATGATGCATTTTGCTTTTGTTTGCGCTGGCAGACGACGAATTACTAGTTACTGGTTCGAGAAAACCACCGCTTCCGTTCATAGGGATCTTGAAAATGTCTGCGTTATTATTTGAATGAGATGCACGTGAAGAGGATTTTGCTACAACCTGGTTTGGCCGCGTGCTCTCGTTGGTGGCGTGCAAACCCGTTGTTTGCTTAGGGGTGTACGAAAGTACCCCTTTCTTGGGAACCGGGGGTCGGAGGTGCTCGGTGTTGGGCGGTGGGGAGTTTTTTGTCGTGTTTTGAGCGAAAGTCGGGAAATTGCCGGAAGACTGCATCGCTGACAAAAAGCTGTGCAGCTCTTCCACTGACGGTCCTGCCGGTGAAGACGTCGGCAGCACGGCGGGATAACCCAAGCCGGGCAGCATGGCGAACATGCGGCTGTCAACGGGGAGTTGCTGAGCGGCGGCCGGCTGCTCCATCATCGCGTACTTCAGCAGCTCCGCACTCAGCTGGTTCAACCCTGGCACGGCCATCGCGTCAGGCACTTTGGCGCTAACTTTTTTCGCTGAGTGTTTCGACGTCGGAGGCGCGAACGAGTGCTTGTGAGAGGTCGCGTCGACGGAAGCGCGGCTTGCGGCGGCGACGCTTTTGCTCGTGGGCGTCGGAACCGCTTGCCTGGCCGCAAAGCTTGAAGCTTTATGCTGAGTGTCTGTGGCGTTTGGTCTTGCGGCAGGGTCCGGACTGGAACTCGGACCAGGACTGAACGAGGTCTGGTTCAAGGATACTTTCAGATCTTTCACAGGCACTTGCTTCACCTGTGCAATGTCTTTTGCTACGTTCGGTTTCTTGCGCACGGCTTCTTTCTGAGCGCTCGCAGCAGATGGATTAGGTATTTTTTCTGGGTCAGAGAGCGGAGCGTTGCCGAGGCAACAGTCCAAGTTCAACGTCACGCTTAAGCTTCTGTCGTTCTCTTTGAAAAGTTGCTTTGAGGTTTTGAGGGAATTGGCTTCGTTCGAACTTTTCGGAGTAGACTGGCTCAGAGAGCACCCGCTGGAAGGCGACGCGGTTCTTTGCACTTCGTTGGATGCCTTTTTGTCCGGCTTGCTGGTCCCTCCAACCTTTGATTTACTTCCGCCAAGAACCACTGCAAGCATCATTTTACGCACAATAAGCATTGAACAAAACCAATGTTTACCTAAAAGGAAAGTCATAATGACACAAAATTGAATTAAAAAACAAAAACTCTGCTATGAAATACCACGTCAGTCTGATAATTTTAGAGCAGTGGTTTTCAACCTTTTTTGTACGGCGGTCCATTGTAGCAACCCATTACAACCCAACGAACCCATCTAAAATTCAAATAATGCAAATGTAATACAGCTGCTTAAATAAAATATCTACTCGCGACCCCTCCAAAAGTGGTTCACCACTTCTCTGTGGGTCGCGACCCCAGGTTGACAACCACTGTTCTAGAGCGTAGTCGCAACGCTAAAAGAAACTTCACAATCATCCCACAGTCCGATGTCTTCGAAGTAAGCCTGCCGGACCATGTCAGTGTAAGAGAAAGATGCACAACAAGCAGTATGAGAATGTACGCTTGCTGCGTAGCGTACCAACATTACCGCCCTACCGCTTGCTCCAGCAAATCGTAAAAACAAACTTGCCCTTTTGCTGCTTCTTGTTCCTGAAAAGCAAGCAATAAATGAACAAATAAACTGAAAATAATCATGTTTAGGTAGAAATTCTTTGAAAACAGCGGGTAGCTCACATATTTCCGGTCCAGTCTTGGATTACTTGCTTGCTTTCTTTCAAAAGCTGTCTGGCCTGCATCCATCCTTTCGGCCATTGATTTTTTACATCGTTGTCAAAGAAAGCCTGGAAATTGTCTTCGAGTTAATGTGTATGATTCTAATACCCTGCTGCTTGGTGATGAAAAAATCTCTAAGCTACTACAAATTTGCAACGATTAAAAGAACACCATATTTTTGTTTATGAGGCACACGTTACCTTCAAGTACTCTTCGACAGACTGGTTGTTTCTGTGTTTCGCTGCATCGAACTGTTGCAACTTGATTTTTACTACATCGAACAACAGTTGTCTAAACAAAAAAAATCGTTAAACTGTTGACCGCCATGACTTTACTTGACAAAAGCATTAGCCAGTTAACTGTTCTAATCTAACACACCTGATCGTATCGTTCCATTTGAACTTTCTTCTTGGAGCGTAAGTTCGCTTAGTCTTCTCTTCTCCGCTTGGTGTCGCACCAGTACCGTCGTCATCTTCATCGGTTGAAGCGGCGAAAGTTGCCCGTTCGTCGGATCTGCTTTAAGGCATGCGATCATATGTCTGTTCACAAGCAGCAAGAAACACGCGCGCGTGTTGCGATTCGAACCGAGATTTACTGCAAACACTCTGCGCACCACGAAGTAGTCTCAAGTAGAAATGAAAAACAGCATACACTACACCCAGAAGCGAGTCCTCACGGAGACGATCGGCGGTTTTCAGAAAACAAAGTATCTGCCACGTTCTGCACAGCATTGTGCAAAATGAGGTGTTCGACAGTGCACAAAAGACCACCGCGTACTCTTAGGCAATCAACTGCGTGACAAAACGAACGTCATCGTACGTACTTCGCGAGTTGTTGGGCAGCGCACTCGTCGTCGTAGATCTTAATCTGCTCAGGCATTGCATCGTCTACAGCCTGTTTCAACCTGTTCAGCGGTTCTTTCAAGGTTTCATCCTGAAGTGTCAGAAACAAACCAAATAAAAAAATCAAGTAAAAAGAGCCTTGAGTAGTCCCGTTGATCCTGAGCAATCTACTTGCTGTAAATAAGGTAATGTATCACACGAATGTCATGAATATTGCCCGAAACATGGGGGCAAAACCGAGCCAATATTGTATGAGGCGAGAAGTTCTGTCACGGAAAAGTGCACCACCTAGCGTTCTAACTTGGTTTAAATTAATGATCTTCAGGTAGAGATAAACTTATGAGAAGGGAGTATACTTAAGTTTATTAAGTCCACCTCACCTGTTTGGAAGCGTGAAGCTTTTTCATCCTTTTAATAAGTGTGTCTTTCGAACAAGGGACGTGCGGTGTAAGATGCTGGTAAATGCCAGAGCGCTCCTTGAGACTGAGACTTTGCGTTCCGGACTCAATCCCGAGCAGAAGTTTATTAACGTCCGGCGAGAAAAACTTCACTTTGCCCTCGTTTTCGTTTGTTTTCGCGAGCTGGGAAGCAATATATGTGGCAACAACCTTCTATAAACACGCAGCTGCACACAACGCAGCCTTCTCCAGTGAGGATTTCACTAGTCCGGCCAATCCCATATGATCTTATTTGCCACAGTACTTAACTTTTATGCCTATTCCACATGAAGGTAGTGAACATATATGTTCTCAAATACAAGCTTTGGAAAAGATTTAAATTGTCCAACTAAGGCCCTACCATCACACATTTTGGACCGGGCTGCGCGGTTGCAACAGCTGAATTGCCGACTCTACTTGAGAATTAATAACAAAAAGAACTTGCTTTTATATCAGCACTCACCAATGGTTGCAAAATTATAGGAGTACAATATTAAAAACACATCAGTTGTTATGAATTAATAACTACATGAAACATTAACTAAACTTTTGTGCGTTTGAGTGTAAAATTCCGGATCAAAACAGTTAACTGAGATGACTGACTTTACAAAGATTTTGTAATATGTACAAGATGTGGTGAAAACAGACAACTAAAAATCATTTTCCGAGTTTCACTTTTTCTAAAAATTAACTAATAACAGGTCTGCAAAACGTTTGCTGCAATATACTCGAGGTATACTGTAAAGACTGATCGCAACAGGGGCTGGAGCGCGCGCTACAGACGCTGTATACTGGGTTTAAGGTGAGTTACTCATGACCTGTTTTTTTTTTCGCTGAAACATTTCGGTCATTTTTGCTGGGACATTTTGGTCACTGCAACAAATCGGTCATTTGTCCCACAGTTGTATTAAAACTCACCATAACATTGTTTTTAGCCTATATTTTCAAACATTCTGACCGAAGTGGCTTAATTTTTTTCGGTCATTTCAAAGACGTTTCGATCTATGACCGAAAAAAAGCAGCTCATGACTACTTTAATCAAGACAGAACATTTTACCATGGCGACTGAATCAAGTTTGATTTTAGAAACACGAGTCTCTCACCAATACTTGATGACATGATTCGATCATCAGCAGCAAGAAATGAAGTACGGAGCGCTTGATACTTTTCAGCACAGCTGTTACGCTTTTCACACAAACTATTAACTTTATTATCAGTTCTCACACTGATGGTATATCTACCTGGTCGTTCAGACAAGACTGAAATATAGTTTGTGTAAACACTTCCTTAACTGCAAATATACATTTTATTAGGACTTCGTACTTCTAAGTCCTCGCACAAACACAGGCAAAAGCTGACTGCTATTGCAGGAAATAAATCAGGAAAGTTATATAGATTCTACATAACATATGAATTGAAGAACCATCAATTTTGAACCAATGTGTTCGCAAATAACGATCGATTTAGTTGTTTCTAACCTTTATCCACTCGCGTGCCATTTTTACGTTTCACAAAGTGTTCTCAAACACAACACAACTTTGATGAGATAGATGAAGTTGTCTTTTCTCGACCAACTTGTCGATGCGAGCAAACACTTTGCCGACAAGCCACCGGAAATCATGTCCGGAGCAGTGAGACGTTTGTGGCACTTCCATTGGATGGCTATCATAGCTGAGAGCCCTGCTCGCGCCCCCACGTTGAATAATGTTTGCAACGTTGACTAGAAGAGCATTTACGTTTGTTTACTGTTACAGCACACCTCGGCTAATCCGGATTCGACTTGACCGACGATTTTATCCGATTTAGGCGAAGATCCGGATTAACCGAAGATGATTGTTTCTAGCCTGACGTCATGCGGTACTGAGATATCGATGAGAATCGTTTATATTGAAATCATTTACGACACAACAGCAGCTTTTCGCAGAAGCAAAACGAATTTATTGATGCATTTACAATGGAACATCAGATTAGTAATCGCCATATCCAGGCAGTTATGAACAATCTTAAGTTCATAATTTTAGATTACTTGGCTGCAAAAAAGTCTGGGATTTTGGACTGATGCAGAGATTTTTATGACTGGTCCTGCAGTTACTCTATTTGGAAGGTAATGCCCTCCAAACATCTTACCGAGTACAATACGCTCAGGGATAATGCTCTACACTTCACACGCAAACTCAACACTAATCAACAGACTGAAACCCTGGTGCGGCGGCGTGCCTTCAGCGTTACAGATGCTATGCCCGTGTGTGACGCAATACTCGTCCCTACGATTAGTCCAATGTTGCGTGCAGCTACGGCCGCTGTTATCATAATCTTAAACGTTCGTTGTTGATCGTGAGTACGCATGTGTTGCGTCTGAAAGCTGCCAAATCTTTCCTAGAGACCAGTCAGTGCACGTACTTCACTGAAAAATCCGGATTAGAGATGAGAAAAGAGCAGATTTTATCCGATATTGGTGAAGATCCGGATTAAAAAATCCAGATAAACCGAAGATTTTCATAAAGAAAACGTAAGAAATCATTCGTACCACCAGTTTTATCCGGTTTTGGCGAAGATCCGGATTTAACCGAGGTTTACTGTTTTTTGCTTGATTTCTAGAAAACCTAAATAAGTATTCCCCCTGGAAGACCTTCTTCACGTATCTCAAGTGGTCCTTGGGAACCACGATTTCTAGGAATAACCGTTCTAACGAGTTACCACGGTAAGGTGTTGCATATCTGCTGCACATAATACAGAAAATACCTTTGCCAAGGAAGAAATTTTGTCTGCAATACTCGCAGGAATTGAACCCAAGAGATCGTGCTTTTCAGTCTTAGTGGCCAGTGCTTTCACCGGAATGTCAGGACTTGAGACATCTATAGAAATATCACGCACGCAATGTTCTAATACATTTCCTGTTTAAATTCGAATGAATTCAAATCTCGTAATAGCTACGATAAGCAGAGCTTACGAAAATGACAATATAAAAACAAAAGGGGTCAATGATGCTATCAACAAAAACGTAAATGAACAGATCAATACCTGGCCGATGATCTTTAAATGCAGAACTTTGTTGCTCGTCTAAAACGTCCAGCAAATCTTTCTCAGTATCCTAAAAATAGTCTTCGATAAAAAATGCAGAATTATGTCAAACTGTAGTACAACACACAATCCTTGCCATTGCTTTTGCCTTGCAGCTGTTCACCTCCGTACCAGACGCGTTGGTAGTTTTTGAAGTATTGCTTTTGTCTGGACCTGAACGCAAATTTTTTATCATAATTCACCAAAAGCAGGTAATTTTAGCGTGTACTGTTGCTGTTGCTGCATCACTAACCATGGGACGATTCCAATTCTCCGGGCAATTGATGTACTGTTACACACAAAAGCACATGGAAACTGGACGTGTTAAACAATGACCACATTCAGTCACACATTCATTGGCAATGTATTATATACATATCAAAAACACTCGTTCATTTTTGCAATGATGAGATGAGCAGAACATTTGATTAATAAAACAAAAAAAACACTGTATCAACCTGAGGAAATTAGGTGATGCTGCGCTTTGGCTTTTGCGACCAACAACTGTACTTTGTTCTTCTTGACACTAGGAGTAAAAATAAAGCTTTGAAAAAATAAAAATTTCAATTACAATTTTGCAGCCAAAAATCGTAACACAAGCCTGACGTCTTTCGCAGTTTTTCGAACTTTTCCTTTCCTTGAAGAGAAAGTTTTCGTCGTTTTCTATTTTCAAGTTGATCATTTGGAGCTTTTTTCTGTCACACATAAATGTCGAGTTTCCAGCTTCAGTGAAATACATTTGTACAAAACACATCAAGTTACCTTTTTCTTTTTCGCTAAATCATTTGTTTCTCTGAAGTCATCACCACTTTCATCAGAAACTCGTTTCGTCTTTTTAACGTGAACTGCCAGGGGTAACGAGTCTTCATCATCATCGTCATCATCATCTTTATGGTCCAAATTAGATTCATCAGAAACAGATTTAAATTCTAGTTTTCCACTGTTTATGTAGAATCCGCCAAACTGTGTTGTTAAACTTGATGGAACAACTTCATCGTACTGTAAATATGTTGGGTAATATTCTTGTTTATTCAAATAGCTTACACAAAACACCAAGCCTTTTTGAAAGGAACAAATAGCATGCATTTTCTAAAACACCTGTTGTTGATACTGCTAGTACGATTGTTTCATAAACATCAAAGAACTAGCTTTTGCAGTGAATATGAAAAAAGCTTTTCACATTTCATACAATACCTCCACTTGATAAATCCACAGCTGGGACGCTGTTTTATTAAGCCATTACTTTGATACACACATATTGTAAAACAGCTGGTCTCAAGTTTGAACTAGGCTCAAAAATTTTTTAAATGGTTTCAACATCGACTGCAGAGTCTTGGCTTTATGAACACTTTGATCTTTCACAAAAAGCTGCTGTGGGAGTGCTCTTGCTTATCAGCAAAGCTTCTTACACATAACTGACAGAACCAGTGGCGTACGCAGAAATGTTTATTGGGGGGGGAGTCATTCAGTGGCATATGGTGGTCATTTGCATTTAGTGTGCGCTCTTTGTGATGTCACAATTTGACATCGTATTCATGTTTCCAAACCAACGTTTTGGCGAAGTTTGTTGACATAATAGGCATATTCTTCTACATGCACTCCCCATATTTTATGTGTCATTGCACTGAATATAAACTATTAGCACTCCAAGTTAGAATATCGGAGGAAAATAAACTCAACGCTATGACACAGCAGTTCATAACTGCAAAAATATCAGGCTGCGTCAGAGCAATTTACAACGGCAGAATGAGGCTGTGCTAATGTCTTATCGAATGCGAGCAGCCGAGTACAAAAAGTGTGTGACTGCACTGGCTGGCGCACACCCTGGTTTGCAAGATCGAATCTTGCTGAACTACACAGTACAAAAAAGTAGCACAGTCAAGCTGAATTATTTCCATTTACTAAATTTAATGCCTCTATTAGTGGTTCCCAAACTCCTGCAACTTGCAAATCCCCATGAGTGTTAATTTTCTTCTTGTAGTCTCCCGATTGCCAAACTGTTTAGTCTCAGAAAATGCAATATCTTGAAAACCTGACATAATGGGGAAAATTGGAATCAATTGAATTAAACCATCCTTGTAGTGCCACTTCTCTCTACTGAGTAGCAAAACATTACAGACCAGTCATCATACAAGCGGAGGAGCACAATTACAAACCACTGCTCTTTTCATAACCATGTGAGCTGATAGTAAGAGTGAGTAATGAGGCTGATCATCATCTTCAACAAACTGACCCTTTTACCAATTCTGTTCTGACAATGAATGACATTTTGCACATTGTTTTGCAGACATTAATGCCTAAAGTACTTATTTCATCCACTAAAAATAACTTAACAAAAACCAGACTATGTTCATTATTACAATATCAAATTATGGTGCTGAGGTACGATGGCAAAGTATTGCAGGTGGTGAAAGATCGCCGATTTGGAAAAGGCTTGTTATGGCAACTTGTTGATGACATTTATCATGGATTTAATATTTAACATTTGTCTTGTAGCAACTTTTTTACAATGTAATCAGAGGATGTGATACCAGATTTATAAACAATTTTCCAGACCTGTGGCAACTAAGTCAATGGCGCATTTCACGCAAACACTAAATTGTTACAACTCACATTGAGATGTTCTTGTGTGAGTGAAGATTAAAAAACAATCGGATATAAACCCCACAACAATAGGCACAGAATAAAGCTATGTCAACATTAAACACTTACACATTCTGAATTATCTACAAAAGGGTCGGTTTCATCATATCCATAACCCAAATCAACAAGATCTTTAACTCTGTCTCTTCGTTTTTTCTTTCTTGAGACAACAGGTCCTCCACCATACTTTTTCTCAAAATAGTTAGCTAATGATTCAGCATCTGACTGATGGAAAATGTCATCTGGAGAAGGAACAGCTTCATCTGAATGTCGTTTGTTTTTCTAAAACAATATAGCATATGCTTCATCAAGTGGCTACAAATGTCCAAAAACGATGATTTATTTCAACCTTATATTGATTCTCATCCCTATGCGGTTCAATTAAAGTAACACTTCAACTAAAGACACAAAGTACTATAAATGCCAAGCTTGTAACATTGTTTGTCACATTGGGAGCCGGTGTTCGATACATTCGTACTCCCTTTAACGCCCACCAAAGCCAATATATTGGCCCTAGGTTTTTTGGTTATAACTCGCCAGCTGCTGCAGCTAGAGAGGTGTTCAAACCCTCTACG
>JGI24158J21664_10003047_pt1 | contig 20769 bp, 19 predicted proteins | sample Ectturendosymbi3_FD_21664 | JGI IMG/M metagenome (IMG submission 21664) | reverse complement strand
AGGAAAACAAGCTTTTAGAAAAATGTCCGTACCAGGACCAAGCAGTTACGAATAAATTCCTGGCGAAAACAAATTCGATCAGAAACAACGGAATATTACAACAAGCCAAAAGAAATTCGACTGCATGGCAACGCGCATCACATTTCAAAAGCAAAGACCACGCTGCGAGCTGGTACCAACAGTTTCTTCGGTTCGCAGGCGCTGCACTAATCAACGCCTGAGGAATGCGCGAAACCCAACCGGAGGAATTGCTTGGACGTAACACTGTAATGGTAATTAACTTTAGAAAGTTCCTAATAATGGAACTTGGGACAAATTCCAAGTCCACTGCCCCGCCTGTACTGACCTGCATATATACAGAGAGCATGTGGCAGTGACCAGGAGGATGACCACCACGTTTATCCAATTTGTAGCTTTCATGACGTAGGTCTCAATGGAGTTACGTGACATCCATATCTTTTGAATCTCCCTAATCCAGAAAAGTAGTCCAATCAAAAAGATGATGGCCTGCAACACAGATTACCAATGTAGACAAGGTTGCAAGTCAACACACGCATCGCCATGCCAGCAACTTACCATGAAGATCATATCAACATAGACTCCTGCACTGGGTAAGAATAATCGTACAGTGTTCGTGGTATGAGAAGGCTGCACGACCCCTGTCCCCCCCACTTCGAACATCACGGTGTTGACCACGAACCTGCATGAAGCCGCAGGGTGAGGTTCAGCGCAAAAAAACGAAGAATTAGGCTTGCAAAACATATTTTACCATTGGGTTGGAGGAATGAGGTGGGTGAATTCAATGATGCAGACCTTAGTGAACCTGTCCAGCCACACTCCCAACTTCAACTCATCCAACTGAGCCGAATAATCAGTCGCATTGAAAACTGCAGTGTAGCCGCTACCATCGTACACTTGGTTGAGGCCCCAGTATCCAACCCTGAGAAAATGCATTCGAAGATTTTCAGCTTTTATTGCAATAAAGGACTTATTATTACAGTTGGCCTTCAGTTCCAAGCTTTTCAAAGCAAACAAACATCACATCTTGATTCAATACTCGTTGGTCTCAAGAACAGACGGAACAAGTTCGTGGATAGGACCTGTTTTCACTGGCGAACAGTTACAATGTTAAAGCACGTTGTCAGTGACGGAACCCGTTGCACTTTCCTGCCAATCCAAGCGTCAGTTTTAAATTTTAAGTATGCTTCAACGAAAGGACTCCGATGAATGCAGTTCGATCTGTACGAAGCAGTTTAAGGCGACCAACAACATATCAACACTATTCGTAGCAGATCAATGCTGTGACGTCAGTACTGTGTCGTGTTGCATCCATTGCGTTTCAACGATTTTCTCAATTTAATAAAATATCTTTAACTTTGACGTAACACAAATGAAAAAAACACGTGGCAATAAAGATAAAAAACTCAAAAAGAGATGCTCCCCATACATCCAGACATGCGACACTAGTAACACAGCGGCTCCTCCCAAAACTAACCCGTCAGTGCCAGGGTCAAACGTCCAAGCGGAGTTGTTGCCGATGGAACTAGCATTCCAGCCGATTCCATACAGCCCGTGGTCCTCACTGGCGGGGGGGAGGCACGAGCTTGAGGAGAATGTTTCCTGGAATTTTTTTGACGCTGGACACAATCCTGGAAATTGATGACGCAACGATCTTGTGACGATTCGATGACGCAACAGTAATGTGACGATTCCGAAAACGCAACGGTAATGTGACGAATCGATGATGCAGCGGTAATGTGACGAATCGATGACGTAGCAATAATGTGACGAATCGATGACGTAACGGTAAGGCGACACGTACAGCTTCTATCTCGTTTTAATCGCGAAACACAGTTTCTGAAAAGAACACAAATACGCCACCTACATACGTCATCACCTGGTACGTAGCGCTGCTGCCTGATCCTAACTTTGCCCAACAGGTGGGCTTGCATGTTGCCAACGTCCAAGTAAGATGACGGGTCCGGGAATAAGTTTGGAATCAACGCATTGTCCACCCAGGTCCACAGCTCATCAACACTAAGTACGTCAGAATGTAAACATCACAACTCAACTAAGAAAACAGCAAAATGTTCAGCAGCAAATTCAAGTACGCGGTCAATTTTGTAAATTTTGCAGGTAAAGAGTAATTACACACCATAACATTGGACTTGAGCATTCGAAACTATTGCTGAAGACCATGATTGCCATGTTTCAGTGAATTTCAAAAACTAACGTAAAAATCAACCTGTGTGTGACGCCACAAACACAATCGAATTCCTCACGTGTTCTCAGTACATCAAGACAAAGCTGGCAGCGATCAAACACAGTAATAGCATTGTAGACACAAACTCAAAGCTTTCATCATTACCATGGAAACTTACGTGTTAATCTGGTCAAATGCAATCGAGCAATCAGACTCATTACTGGCACCACACTGGTAAGTATTTTTGAACAAGGCTCTGTTCATTGACCATGACGACCAGTAGGGGGTGGCCAAGCGGTCATAGTAGGTGAAGACTGCCAGTGATGATATCAATGTTGAATAAACAACCAGCATCCACAACAGTTTCTTGGCTCTTGCTGATTTTTTCGCTTGGTCCTTGCACTGTTCAAGCGCGAACCCTCCTGGAGGTCGAACTTTGTTCACTTTCTGCGAATGAAAACCACCGGTGTTGATGAGTCATGTCCAACAACTGATGAGTCATGGCCAACACCAGTGCTGCTGAGTCATGGCCAACACCAGTGCTGCTGAGTCATGGCCAACACCAGTGCTGCTGAGTCATGGCCAACGACCAGCAGATGACAGTGTTGCTGGTTATGCTGTTCAACGCATTCTGACACTAATTTAGTTTTCACTGGTACATTATAAAGGTGTGCACTGTGCACTACTTCAGTAAGTCCTAGAAAAAACTTTACTTGAAGAAAACATTATTATTTCTATGGGCATGCATGGCCATCCCAACCACCTCATGCATGACCACCCAACCACTTCATGCATGACCACCCAACCACCTCATGCATGACCATCCCAACTTCACTGACATGAGGTGTCAAACATCTGATGCAGTTAAACCTGAAAGTTTTTCAACAGTTGTAAAATTGTTCATTTTTGAACTATTGATGACCCATCGTCATTCCGCAATGTTTGTTTGAAGAAATGTGCTGCGCCACTATATCTAAAAACTATTCAAAGTAGGCACGAAGTAAAATTTCAATAGTTCCACAAAACGACAAAATGTCCTTGAAAAATTTAAGTGATCGTGCAGCCCTAACCCAGTGCAATGAGCGATTGCGAGTTGATGCAAGAAAGCCCAAAAGCGTCAACGCGATTTATCGAACAGATCTATACCTTCTCATGTTCGAATGGGTCAACATAAGGTTGGTCGACCATGGCCTCCTTGTTCTCAGGCATGTCCGACTTCGTGAAGAGGGAGAAGTAAGCGGCGACACAGAACACCTGTCGGTAATTGTACAATGCGTGAGCGCGGCCAGCGTACCAGGCTCTCACATAACGAAGACTGAACACTCTACCTTGATCGGCTCTATGAGTAGGAAGCTGCCCAGCAGTGATACGACCAGGCTCACCAACCAGTATGCAGTTTTTTCGACACCAAATAAGTGACCGTACAAGATAATAAAAAATATCGAGACTGCCATCCCCGCAAAACACAGGAAGTAGGCGATGTATATGAACTGGTGTGGGAGCAAAAATCCTTCTGTCGCGTGAGGTTCAAATATCACGGAAGCTGCATGCAAAAACATTGCGATCACATGCTTGTCACAAGATCGCTGAGATGCAATCATACCGCAAGTTCACCGTGATGCAATCATATCATGAGCTCACCATGATGCAATCATATGAGATCACCATGATGCAATCATATCATGAGCTCACCATGATGCAATCATACCCTTGCAGTTGCAATGAAACAACGTAAACCAGCGAACATAATAATACACAGCATGCACAAGCCATCCTTCCAAACGTTCTTTTCCAGGGACAGGTCTATTGAAATCTGCACGCAATAAAAATTCGGTTGATATAGTTCCATCTGCTTGCAAAACACGGAAAATGCAAAAGACATCGTTTATAAATCTTTGTTCAATCTTTTTGCATTCTTTTCGTCGAAGACATTTTGAATGACAGCAAGTCAAAGTCAGCAAAGCATCCCCACCACAAGACTGAACATGCTGCAAAAGCAGTGCAACAAAGTGTTATGTGCTTAACACCACACACACAACATGAGCTTCAGTCACGACTCTATTCTCAGTAAGACCAGTTGTACTCAGNGCCAAGTGCTGAAGAAACCGCGTGGGTGNATTTTCCGTGGAGGTGTTGTTTAGAAGCTAAAACAGTGTTTTGTGTAAAGCTATCGATACAGGTGGTCATGTANAAGTACTGTACTGAGGTAACAAAGACTAAGGCGCTAGAGAGGGCGAAGTGTTGAAACGATTTCGGGGTGTGCTCGCGTTCTCGTAAGATGCTCACCCAAACTGGCCTGCATGAATTTAACTTGTTTGTGTGCATACAACCGGCCAGGAATGGGCATAAAAATCCTGTATTTTACATTCCAAAATCGGGAATTTACTTTTTGTGACACTCACTGCGATATTGCAATTGTGCTCAAAATTTGTAATCTTCAATTTTTGTAATCTTGAGTTGATCTTAGCAACAGTGCGTAATTTTTTCTTTTTGTTTCATATGTCGACTTTTGCGCAGGACTGAAGATGTATAACACACGATACTAGTTTCCTTACGCAATAAATTGCGATCGATTCGCTTAGTGTGGGTCACTGTTGTGGCTTTAAAAATGTCACTGTGATATTTTATAACTTGGGACTCATAAGGTACCGAAATAACAGAATACGTTGCAGAAAATTCTGAGTTACTCTGCTTGACTAGTGTACCACGTGACCTTGCTTAACTCTGAACAATAGCAGGCTACCAGACAGGAGCCATGAATTTGACAGCTGCACAGAACACCTGATAAAGCGTCTTTTGCAAGTGCTTTTCTGTGGCGCTACAGTTGTACTTGATGCTCTAGAGAAACGACACCAGCGAACAGCATGCAATCCACAGTTCTTGAATAAAGGAAAAACTTAATTTTCTCCACAACACTTGTGTAGCGGAAACCAATCGACCGGAACACATCAGCGGAATTATCAGGAAACTTAACGCATGGTCACATCTCGTACCACGTGACTGAGCTCGTTCGTCGACGTCATAAGCAAGTGCTGGTTGCTGAAACGACACAGTGTGTCCTCCGTACCCGTCGGTGAGCTCTTCGTCGCCGAACTTAGTTTTGCGCGTCCGTTTCAAGTTGGCTGGTCTGAAATAACGTCACAAAGCACCGCGATCAGCTGCGCTCGTAACAATGCGCGGTGGCGAGTCACTGGGATATTATTGGCGCCGCGACCTCAACGACGATTCTTCCTATTTCGTTTTCAGTGCTTCGTCAGTTCAGGAGGTTGTCAATCTCCATTGCTGCCATTGATTGGCAACTCTTTTTGATGTGACAATTCAAGACATAAATCAGGTTATTATTTAACACATGATTTGCGGAAAGAGATAAAATCAGTTGCACGGTTAAATGTAATTGCTTTGAACGTGAATTGTGGCTTACACATTCACTCAACTTTCACGTCGGGATGAATCATGCTCAGTTTAACCGCCATTACGATTTATTCAGCTTTTGCAAACAGCATGAAAGAACGTGACATCATAAACGAATAGTCACGAGCCACGGTTACATCACAAGTTCAACTCGCCAGCGCCATCCTGTGACCAGCAAAGAACTGACAAGTTTCTTTTAAATCGTTTTTGACTTAATGTGGTTTTGATGGAACCATGATCGATACGATTCTAACTGGTCGCTGGAGGGCGCTGCTGTGAACTCCTAATCTTGTCTTGGATCAAGTCACGTGGCAGGGCGCATATAGTTTGTAGACGGTCGTTTTCTGCACCTGTCTCAGCTCAAACAGGTCGCGAGCAAATTTCCAAGTACTTTCATGAAAAACCTACTGACAAACTTCAAAAGAAGGTTTGATGAAGATAATATTGCAATACGCTTGGTATGCATGTATAACATGCAGAGAATTTGCAATTTCATAAAAAATAACTTTCCTTCAAAACATCACCACCTTGTTTCAAAAAACGATAACTTGCCAGTCTTTGAACAAACACCTGACTCTTCAAGACTGCACATGTACGCTAATGCAACTAATGGACATGCCGATCGAAAATCCTTTTAGTTTTCAAACAAGGCGTGAATTACCTTGAAATATGCTGAGCTAGATCAGAGACGCTAAACTCGCTCATTGCATCCCAGTAATCGTCATCTTCCTCTTCATAAGAATCGACAAAAATGTTGCTCTTGTTAACGTCATTCTTCCTGATAAATACAAAATGTGTACTATTGTGACAAATTCTAAACCAATGGTCCACGTTCCTTGTATCTACGTCACAATGCAATTATGTCATCAGAATCTTCCACAACGCGTTGTGAGTGACGTGAAACAAAACATGTCAGTATTTAAAATAATGAAAGAATTGCTCAAAGGTTTGGCCTTCGTATTGCGAAAACAAATCCGTTAAAGTGAATAAACTGTCGGAAGATCGTCACAGTTGCAAACACCATTGGACACAACTAAGAGGCTGTTTCTCATTGGTCAGAAACAAAACACACCCTTCGTAGCTTGGAATAGAAAGGTCCTCAGCACTTGATATGCCAGTGTCCTCAGATGTTAGCGGTGCAGGCGAATGCGAAGCACTTCGGATGTCTTCGGAAGAATTCGCAGGGAACCAGAGCTGAAATAAAGCACGTGGAGAATGGCAAAAGTTATGCGCAGAAGTAGAGCACAACACGGGAGCGTCTGTCTCCATGAACAACATCTCCTGCACTTGTGGACAGTGATGGGCGTGGCACATGATGATGGGCGTGGCGCATGGTTTCATCTTTCCATGTAAACTACGAGTCATACATACGGATCCAGAGTCGGTTCTTCGGCAGTCTAAGTCAGTTACAACGAACAAGATGCCTCCAGTTGCTCAAATCGTTTCTCCAAATGTTTTACAGTACATAACGGCGCTATGCTCAGGAAGTCGTTCTAACTCAACGCAAAACGTTAACCTACCTTGTCTTTTATGTCCAGCGACTTGACTGTGCCAGAAGCCTTGTGCAAGGTCCTCGTCCTTGTGATCTTTGACACCTTCAAGCAACAATGAAATTTTACACAACTTGCCAAGAGCGCTGGGCATCGTGCGGGGGCGCTGCAGACCAACCTTTGATTCAGCATCACCATCCCAGCTCTGCCCGGGCAGAGTGGTGAAGGAGTCCGCATCTGTCGGCATTGTCGAAATCTCCGAGTGTTTGAGCGACGTGAAAGTGCCGCGGTTTTTTGGGTCCAAGACCTCATCCAAAATCTCAACCGTTTGCGCTGTTTGGGCCCGATCAGGCCATGACTTTATGGCGGTGATCTTCAACAACACGCCGTTTGGTAATCACGTGATCACACATGCGCACCAATCAGCGTTAGCCACACCTACCTTGCACTTGGACTTTTTGAAACAAAACACTATCAACATGTTGATCGGGAAGACCATGAATGACACAATGACCCCCACTGCAATGTCTTGTCCACGTATCACTGACGTAAAATCATCAGAGGTGACGTCGTAGTTGTCCTGGTACCAGAAAGCGCTGGAAACGAAACAACAACGATGAAGGTGGCAACAGTTGCACGCGTGTTTGTGAATCGGTGTGGCAGCAGGTCTTTAACAACTCAAGCGAACAATCATGACATTAACAGAAAAGGAAGGAGCGGGCGGGTGGTGGACAAGAAACATATTCGTTTATTTTGAATGTGTGAAAACATTGTCACAGGAACAACGCACCGATTCTCGTTGTGCAGTTGCTTCATGAGGCATAAAGCACATCTGCCACAAGATCAGACAAGCCAGGGCAAGGAAAAGTGAAGTTGTGATTATTCTTACCTGAGCACCATGAAGGTGAAAAGCATTGTGAAGCAACAGGTCAGTCGCTGGACTCTGCTGAAACGGCTGGTGGTTGGTCTTTCAACCAACGACAACCACAAATGCACATCTTCCCAACCATACGCCAACTGGCTGGTGAAGCGGAGAGACAAGTCTGATAGATCTTCGTCAGCTGCACAGAAAATATAACATCTGAACAAACCCGCAACAGGGCGCAGGCGAGAGTGAATGTCGAGCTGCTTGCCACATTTTTATGCATCAGTTTGTCTTCCTGTCACTAAGGCACGCCGCTCCAGAAGGGAGTTTTCGAAACAAACAACAAAGTTCAGATTTTTTTACCTAAAAAAAAGCTATTAAATCATGGACGAACCCAACGCATCAGTTGCGTGACTATGCAATATAAACATGTTGTCAGTATCTGCCAGAAACAGGTCTGAAAGTTTTGTGCAACCATTGCTGCTTGTGCAATCAACACTTTCATGTCGCTTTCACAGTCTGCGAAATATGAAGGTGTCAGATCCAACAACATAAAGCATCAAAACTGCATCAACATCCAGAAGGAAGTTGCGCTCCACTGCACTCCTAACTTCTTCTCTATCGAACCGGCGGGTGCGGGAAGCGAACGCGCACCCCCGGATTAACACCTGCCCAACGACAGAGCACCCCGTTGGACAATTTATCGCTTCATGTGTGGGAGGGGTCACATCTGTCTACGTGTTGACACAGTTTGAATTTTTCTGCTGTGATAACCTCCATCTTTGTATTCCACAGATAGAAAGTTCCCAGTGCGCATATTATTGCACAAGAAACTGTGGCTGCACATAGAGTATCGCAACACAAGCTGGTTGTAGCAAGCATGTGCTACAGGACCAGCTGGCAAACCGGACAAATCTCACGCATTAGCTTTGCACGAACCAGCCCGACATAAGAAATGCTTATGCGACGCAAAACTGGAAAACTCGTTTCATGAAAGAAGTGTTGCTCACTTGCGACCTCCACAGTTTTTTGCAGGCACGTGACGTCATCGTCGTCCGGATAGACCTGCAGCCAGGTGTCGACCAGGAAGTAGAACTTCTCATTGGTCTGGAGGTCCCGGACCATTATCCTGCTCACGTTCCATTCAGGATCAAGACCTTGAGAGGTGAGACGGGTCCGGAATTAACACAATGCGATGCAGCACGAGCAAGAAACGTATGACACTGACATACACAACTAAATCATTTGCTTCGAAGGATATGACGAACTTCTGCAGAAAAAAATCGATTTTTCAAAATCCCCGTCATAGATGACACCAGGTTTACCAAAGGATAAGCAATAGGTTTTATGATATTTTGGAGAATTTATTGATGAACTAAATATCTGCAACTCAGCGAAAGCATTTTGGTTAATTGCTAAAGCAACGCATGTTTTCAGACAGTTTGTAGGTACGACCACGATGTTTTTCGTGCAAAAGTAACGCACTACCAAGGAAAACTTGAAAAAGGAACAATGCAACCGACCATATGAATAGTTTGCATCACCCACCAGTGTTGTCGTGCCATATCTTCAGCTTGTAGATAACACCAAGGCTGGTGTCGGTGGCGATCTGGAAGACATCGACTGCTCCTCTTTGGAAGGACCCTGGCTTGTGAAGGTGCTTGGAACGGCTCTGCGACTCGTAACCATATATGCAGATGCCGACGTTTGCCGTGGTACCTGCCCCCATGACGAGCCGCTGGTTAGTAAGACCGTTGTAACACTTAATTACTTCGAGTCTTTCAAAGGAATTTTTCTCAACTACAAGAAAGAAGCATTCATACGCGCGTACAGCTTCAGTGTGTTTCGCAACAATGCAAACATCAAAGCACTCGCGGGAAACAGTGGACTCGTAACAATCTCGACTTACCGCTGCCTATCCCTGCCGAAGTTTTGATGGTGATTTCATATTTGAAGGAGCCGTTTGGACCGCACAGGGGTATGCTGCTGGCCTTCTTGATGTCTTGCAAGTCTAACTGGCGACATCTGACGGCGGCGAGCACGTAGATGACGACCAGAACGACGACCACTATCAGCGCTACGAAGTTTTGGGAGAAGTCGATGCTCTATGAGAGAAACAAGATGAGCCAATGCTCTCCAGCGACACGTGGAAGGAAGACAGGGTACGGGAGATTCTTACTGTTATTTCGTTAAAGTTAATTATGTTCGGCGGGCTGATGACGAAAGCACCGAATGACGTCAAATGGCTTGAGTAACACGTGGCAGCTGATGGTAGGCTGTTGCGAGATGTTGACAATCCTGACGAACTCCACTGATTGGTCTACAAAGTAAAGCACCGGTTTAAGAAGCAGCTAAGATGGGTGAAAAGCACCATGGCCCTGAAAGTTGCTAAAACAAAATATTGAACAATGATCCGATCACAAACGAAGGAAAACTTTATTATGACGTCACTTTCGAACTTTAGAATAGCTCCTGAAAATTGAAAACCTAAAACTTTCTTTATTTTTAACTTTCAAATAGTAATCTACTCTCAACACAGAAAAGAACAACCGCTTGTTCAAGGGTTGCAGCGGCGACGTTGTTTTTGACCCATCTCTCAATAGCAGGCCGGTATTTTACATTGTTGCGTGCAGTTTATTGCCCTGGATTACACGCACGCACACACTGTCCCATAAAACACCGAACGCTCCTACATGCATACACATGATATGCTGGCTGCAATCAACTTTCAATGATGCGCAACAAACATTTCCCTCGACCGATAAGTTCCACTGTGATCAACACATTAATGTGACCTTAAAATGTTACAATAATCGTAATATTTTCTTGGAGTGATCGAAATAATGCCTGAGTTTTTGACCGTCGCTTTACCTAAACCTGTTTTACTGAAGTGTATACCTTTAGTAGTTCAGTGCAACGCAAGAGCGCCCCCCAGCAAAAAATATAAACACGTAAATTGTTCAAACGGTNCAGATCAACCGACCTGTGTGTCGTAGAACTGGCACGAGCAGTAATAAACAACGATGCCGACCTCCACAGCGACGTGTTTGTAGTAGCTGCTAATATTCAAGTAGTACGCTGGAATGGTGCTCAGCCCCTTCCTGCAAAATACATGAGTCGTTGCAAAGAACAGAGGTTGTGGCTTCATTCGCTTCTCTCCAGTGACAACCATCTTATCACGTTATTCAGTCGGCAACGCACAGTGTTAAACTCACCCAGGATCAATGTAGAAAGTGTAGTCGGTATGTTCAGCTCCTTCTGCAACCACATCCTCGGTCAGTCTGTGATGTTCACTGTGGTTGCTCTCGTTTGGACCAGGTTCGTAGCCGAAGTAAACGTCTGGAGGAGGAGATCATAGTGAACGACATATCTCACATGCAGAGCATTACTTCAACATTTGCGCACACAGTAATGCAGTGAGCAGGGGTTGGTCACTTTGCAACACCTAGTGGCTGCTCCTTGTCTCAGCTTCCGGCCAGGACAGGAGTGCTAGTGTTTTCACAAAAAGATGGAAATACTCTGTATTTGAAAAGATGCTTTATCCTTTACCAATTTACACAGCACTGCTGTGACTTTTCTGCGTCCACAAACTGAGTGTGAAAGGTCGGGCGATGAGAGGGGCTTTCTTGAATACAGCCCCAACCAGGTTAGGAAACCCTGCAAGATATTTCAGGATTATTGTAATATAACCCACCTCCCTCGCCCACCAAACCCTGGCAAAATCGTATTGTGGGTTTATAAATCTAAAACTCACCAACCAGTGAATTAGCTTTGTTGTTCACTCTCACAGCGTTCAGCATTTAAACTTGAAAACGCCTCGCGTTACCCTTTTNAATGCGGAGTTTGGCTGCCGGCCTCCCATAAACAATCAACCGANCTTGACGCACTGCACCAGCGCTGTGACTGATTGTGACGGCGTTGTTGNATGTTTAATTGCTCGACATTTGGCGTCAGGTACTTTTGGTTTTGCACGGATAGCGATTATTTGAGATAGAACATTTTTTACGTTTTTTATTTGCCGGACCTTATGCTCTGATTTAGTTTTGAGTTTGTTCGCTTTCCAGGTTGCAGAGCGGGCGATGCGGTGTGTTTATGTGAAATCGATTTCCTATCGAAAATTTGCTGATGGATTCGAACCCTTCACCTGTGTGGAAGCTAGTTACTTGAACACAGATATGTGTAAGTTTGAATCATCGCAAAAAGCTGAAAGTAGAGCCCAGTTGGCTGATTCCTCCAAAACTTGCTGCAAACTTAAAAGCTTTCAATAGTGTTGGTTTATACTTAATATTTCTGATGGTAGATTCTTTTTCTCCAGATTTAAGTGCGATACGAATACATATCTTATGGCTATTTTTCCATTCCTGCAATGTGCAACAGTTATTTGGATGATTGTCAGAAAAGTGCGACTTACACCGATTCAACTGATATAAACAAAATGGCCAATACGATGGTGCAAGCGCTCTAAAGTTTGTTCGTTTCAATTGGCTGGAACCTTAAGCAAAGCACTATCTATCATCTCGTCTCATACTGGACCGACACAGATCGCATGCTTTTGATACATAAGGAAAAAGGAGAAGAGAAGACGAACCAATCCACGGCGATGCCTCCGCTTTGTTGGTCGAGCTCTTCGTCCTGTACACGACCATGATGTAGACAGCAGTGGCAGGGTCGACGTTGTCGTTTACCACCACGGCTTCGCGAGACTCGAGGCCGCTGAGGTCGAAGAGTTCAATCCTCGGATCGTTCTGGAAAGAAACGCACGACGGTTTTACAAGAAAGAAACGCACGACGGTTTTACAAGAAACGCACGACGGTTTTACGAAGTCATTGCTCGACGGTTACAAAGTCATTGCTTGGCTGAGAAAAGGGCTACAACAAAATAACATCAAACAAACAACATCCTTACAATGGTTGGTGTTTCGTTGTTGACAGGAAAAAACAAAACTGGCAACCCTAGAGTGACCTACGTCAGATGGTTCTTCAGGGAAGGAATTCTTTGGTTGATTATATCTCACGTTTATTTGATTTAGAAACACATGTTTACGGAAAAAACTTGCACGAAGGCATCTGATATTCATGACCACCCCCTTCGAGCAGCAGCGATGCTCAACAGACGGGGGGGTGAGCCTCCTTCGGTCAGGTCAGCTTTCATGTTGGATCTTCTTGCACGCAGCCTGGCCCAGGTACGACTGAAGTCTTCGGGGCTCGCAGAGGCAAAGTATTAACAAACGCGCGATCTCGAAAATACCAGGCAAGGACTTCAATCAAAGGTGCGAAGGCGCAAAAGCAACTGGTCGACCAACGCTTCTGTTGCAGTGATGGAGGTGTGAAGAGAATTCAAGCAAGTCTGGAACAAGCATCCTGTATTCTTCGCTCACCCATGCACTGTATGAGCTGCTCTGCACAACTTGGGTGGTGGTAGAATCATCCAAGAACAGGCGTTCGCTGGGAGCCATCGTCAGCTTTATCCAGTCCAGTTCTGGGTCCAAATTTGTTCTCGGGGTCAGATCACTGAAGGATGTGAACTGGTTGTTGCCAAACTTCAACTGGAACGATGGCACTCTGGTTGTAATGTTCGCCAGTCTATCGGTGGAGAGGGAGGTTTTCTGGTAACCGAACGTGTAAGGGTTCTGTTGAAAATACAAATTCAAAGTAAGACATGATTTCGTTGAAGACGGGTATCTGCAGCGAGAAAGAGTCTGTACCTTTTCGGCGACAACAAAGATATAGCGGATCTCTGTGTCGTCAGACAACCCCCCCAAAATGCTTGCGGGGATTTGGAAAATGCAACCATCGTTGATCAAAGAGCTGAAAAAAAANCAGAAAAGTGTTTCACGTTTTCATTGNTACACAAAATCAACAAAATATTTTCGGAACACTGCCTTGCTCCTACTTCCTAATGGTCCGCGGTGTTGTGCGGGCCCCTTTCGACGGGAGCCCGGTCGCATTCACGAAGAACGGCTCCTCCCCCTCGACTTTCCCCTCCAGCACCGTGTCGCTCAACTGCAGGGCGGACGCCATCAGCTCCTTGACCATCTCCTGCCGGTTGAGTTCATTCAGATTCGACGAACCTGACATGGAAGCAAGTCAGTGCTTATTCACGAAACAACACCAACGACGAGATTCTTAGAAACCGTGCATAGCAGGAAAGCAATTGATATGAAGTGAGCACCACTCATGCGACTGAATACTCCACCGCAATACAGAGTTAGGCCAAACTTATGCTTACATGTTTACTCGCGTGTTGTTAGCCAACTTGCTATAAGTGTTCATACGAAAGTAGTTTTCTTGTAAACTACCAGCCATCGAGACACTCATTACCCTGGTTTTAACCTTGACCTGGCCCTGTCTCACAAGACCGGCCAAAAACTTGCGCATGGCAAACCTTGGTTGTCAGATACAAGCGTCGCTTCTCCTGAAACATAAACATTGTAGTTGACCAAGTCCAGCGAGTAGCTGACAATATCCATCAGATTGGCAGTGGCAGCAACGAAGTTTGTTGAGCTGACATCGTCAACAAAACCCGGCATCTGGTCGCGCAGCTCAAACAACTTCTTCGTTGTTATCTGCTGCACCTCCGGGTCCTGGAGTTCAGATGGGACTTTCTGTGGGGCGGGAAGAGAAAAATTTACTGCGACTCGTAGAGCACATCGTTGCCTGCACAATGGCCGCGCAACTGACCAGGCATTGCTTGAAAACAGTGGAAACTTGTTGTATCTCGTCCAGGGTGTGGGTGCTCAGGGAGGTCACAGTCCGGGTTATGTTGCTGCGGATTTCTTTGCGACTTTCAAAATCGGGGTCGTGGACTTCGGGCGGTCTGTGTTCCGAGTTCTGCAAAACACACAGTTCAATGTTTCGAACATAATTTTACACGAAACTATGAAATGTAAGTGGTTGCCGTTAGTAAAGACTAGTAAAGACTAACGGCAACGAAATAATGCAGAACATGTATGACTTCATTTGTTAAAACCAGGGTTGTGGGGCCGGAACCCAAGCAATTTTGGGTTGCTAGGGTCGGAGCCAGAAAGTTTTGAACAGTGGAGCTGGAGCCTGAAATTTGAGTTCCGGCTCCACGCCCCCGGTTTACAGACCGGAATCTTTCACCGAAATTCTAGTTTCGATAAGAAAAAAATGAAAGAAATATCAACAAAAATGTCCACCAGTGATTACAGGCGCCGAACACGGCGGACGAATGTTGATGAAACAACGCCGTGCAAATAACAGCAATGGTGGAAAACTATTTTTAATGTCAGTCTGAACACAATTGTGTAAAACATCAACTTCTTATCGCGCCAAGCGAGCAATTCAGCTGGCTACTGTTTGGTGCTTAACGCTGGAACCATCCGCTAACATTGTTGCTTTATCATCTGTACTCTGCAGCGTGCATCAATATATTAATACTTGCAGCGTGCATTTGCGTGGTAGAAACACGTTCTAAAGAGCAAGTGCCTTATTGACACGCACTGAATATTTGATGGTAGTTGTCCAGAGAGTGAAACGCAACAAAATTGTATTTTCGTCAAGGATGACCAATTGGACTTAACTTAGATGTTTCATGACAGTTCAAGTTACTGCTAGCAAGCGCTAATCGAGGACTACTGTGAGCTTGACTGTTCGCACTTTTTTAAGGTAGAACTTTTACAAAGACCATGCTTCTTGCGTAAGCAGAGCATGTTTTCTAGGCCTGTCCATGGCGATTTACCTGGTTCAACACACTTACCTGGTTCAGCACGGTTGAACACACTTACCTGGTTCAGCACGGTGATCAATCCAGCAGCAAAGTCTGCAACTCGCTGAGGATTGCTCGACTTCTGAAGCTCGGCCAGATTGCCAAACGTTTTGTTCCTCAGCCATGGTATAATATTGTTCTGTGTTGCTGGACTTAGCTGCACGTTGATTGATCTGCACAGGAACGGCAGGGCTGATTTAGCGAAGGAGTAACTTTACAGGCTCAGTGAAAAGTGCAAAGTGCTAAATTGGGCAAAGAAACAGCAACACACCAGCTTAAACACACGTTTACATTACATTACCAGCACAAAGATGCAGAAGCATCACCCATTCCACAACACAAGCGGGAAATCTCATTCATAAAACACACTCCATTTCAATCCACGCAGAATTAACAGGTTAAAAGATGAAACAGATAAAGACACTGACTGATTGAGTCCAACGGTTGATGTTCCCATCTGGTTTTCAATAAGTATTTGGATGACCATGTCGTAGTTGTTGCCGGGGAAACCGAGCGGCAAGTAATCCTGCAAAGAAGTAGAGGTGCTTATATGCGTAGAGGGGAGTGTACCGCAGGCTCGACATAGAACCATCGAAACATTTCTGCAAACTTCAATCGGTGACAGACAACTGTAAAGCAGTGGTACCTGGTAGCGATTCGAAGTGCCCCTGTAGATGATGAAGTCATCCACTGCCGTTTCTTCGTTATGTCTGATCGCAATAATCTTGTACACCAGCAGCGATATGTCGCCATCCTCCCAACCACTGCATTCGAAGCTGCAAAGCAAACGTCACGTCGCGACAGAAATTCGTTGTCAAGACAACGTCCAACATGGCAACAGTGAAACGCACGTGACAAGAGTTTCCAGCACGTAAACGTTGGGTCCATCGTAGCTGATCGAACATCTACCGTTGGATGGAGGCTTGCTCGAGCCTAAGGCCAGCGTCGAAGACCCCGAAATATTGTCAGACTTCCGCGTGATCTGCCGAAGATCAACAAAGACCACGAACTTTACTGTGAATGCCGGCTTTAATTTGTAAAGAAATCTTGCATTCACGGTGGAAGTATGACAAAAGTCATTACAAAAATTTTGGAACGATTCTTTAAAAAATTGATGCGATATCGAGGCTTGAGAAGATAGATTGGCGACACACCACCTTCCGAGCTTCACAACGGCATGTGATCTTCTGTACTTGCCGTTACCAAGCTGCTGCCCGTGTTAGTGAACACGCCTGCACCAGGTGCCTATTTTTTTAAATAACAATGCCGCTAGAATGAAGATCATCCAACAAATCAGGCGCTTTGACAAAAACAAATTCTTTTGCAAAGTACAAAAATATTTGGCCATAGATACAAAGCAATCGGAAAACAAAAACTAATTGTCTGTGATCAGTGGTTATCAATACAATTTTCAAAAGGTAAATTTCCAAGCACACGCAAGCCATGCGACATACACAACCCAGCAAACAGACTCACTGTCAGTTTGAACTCGTATTCATAATTAGGCTCAATGGCGCCTTCTTTGGTGACCAAGTACCTCCCGTTCACACCGGTAGTGGTCGCCAACGAGAAAGGTTCGAACTTGTTATTACCACGTTTTCTCCTGGTTGTCTGCCACAAGTACGTTATCTGCAAAATTACAAACAAGAAAACATAAAACAAAACCTTTACCGGCAAACTTGGTATACTCTGATTCGGTTGCCACTTTTATATAATTTTCATGCGATCGTATCCTTCAAACGCACGTTGTATTGACAAGGTACATGAGCTGAAATGCCAACCTTCATCAACACAACCAAACATACTTTTTCGCTTAGAGCACATGAGTCACATGATCCGAGCAACACGAGGTCATGAGCCGAGTTGACCTGGAATGACGATTGTTGACGACACGAAACACAGGTTATTGTCACAGTCGGTATGACGTCATGAACAAATGTGACCTGAAACGGAACGGATTCGGTTCGTTAACCTTTGCTCGGGTCAATCCATTGTTTGGGGCACAATATCAGGTCAATGAGGAAACAGTTTCCAGCGGACAAAGACACTGACAGTTCATCAGCGAAACGTCTAAACCAGGGCCTCCAAACTTTTTTTATCGGAAATCCACATGAGCTTGCCTATTACACAACAGTTCGAGGGTAGGAAATTTTACGTAACGTGATTGTTTCGGGTTATGTTACATTCAACCATATCAAAAAGTTTTTCGTAAATATATTATTATTTCATTGTTGACAAAATGTCCTTGTGGACGGATGAAATGGCTTCGCGGGCCGGATTTGGCCCGCGGGCCGTAGTTTGGAGGCCCCTGGTCTTAACCGTGTCGTTGTCATCACAAATACTTTCACCCTTGATTTTGTTACAAGTCTACGTTGCTATGACGACTTTCACTAAGGCCGCTGCACAACGCAAAGGTTTCTAATAACAAAATAAATAAAGTTTTTGTGAATGATCTTACGCTCTGCCACGACGAGACGGGAGCTTTGCCGGATTTCGAGGCTTCGACAGTGAAGTTGTACTCCCTCCCCGCAACGAAATGAAACTTGGAGAAGCTGATCGTCTGTCCGGTGCGGACGGCGAAGCAGTTGTCGTTCTGTTGTTCAAAAAAGCAACCAAACTATTATGAAGCAACATTGTCGTTAAACAAACAAACCATTGTGACGCAGTGACGACAACGTGCGACGCATACATGAGCCGAGGTCTTCTCGTTGTTCGCCAGCACCGGCGTCGATGAGCATCGCCACGTGAAGCGTATTTCTGTTTGTTCGCTGAATTGGAGGTCCGGGTCGAACGACGAGCTCGCGTCGAGGACAAACTCCCTCGATGACGTCACAAGCCTCTGGGTACCGCCGGCGATCACTACCGCGAGGGGGGTGGAGATTATCTGCGAACGACAACGTCACAAACGAACCTCGCCAGCGTTGAAATTCCGACCAAAAGCGCGCGAACACCTCACCAACCTCAATCTCGGTGTATATTGTGTCGGACAGTGGTGTTCCCGTGAAAGAAACGGAGCTGGCGACGCAGTACTTCCCCACCAGAAGTGTGAGCGGCGACAAAATCAGAAGGGGGGTTTGTACAAAGTTCGGGAGGGCCTGAACAAACATTGGGGGTGAGTGGCTGGCTCTTCACTTTTATATTCAAATTCAAGAAACGGATACAGCGAAGGCAGAAAGGCTTATTTTCAGTCCAACCTGCAAGTTGCTTTCATCGAGGACAGTGCAGGAGTTCTGCTTGTACATCTTCCACTCGTACTTGACAGAGTATGCAGTGCAGCCATGCGCGTCTATCTCCGTTTCGATGTAGACCGTCCTCGAGCGATAGAACCTCGGCTGTTCCGTGACACTCCCCACAAACCTCAGTTCGGGTCGCGTGCACAGCAGCTCATAGACCCACAGCGGCACACGGTTAATGTCCTGGACAAGTTTGGAAGGATTGCAGCGAATATTGCAGACAATTTTGGAAGCATTACAGCAAATATTGAAGTAGGTTATGGTTAGTTATGGAAAAGCGCAAAGCTGTCGCAAGGACTTGGTAACGAAAACTTCACCATTTTCTAAAATCACATGAGTGTACGCCAAAGTACGAAGAAAGTAGAAGACAAACCATCACCTGGGCTGCCCCATTGTATGATACGACGTGGATTTGATAGAAGCCTGCCGATACGTAAGCATGTGTTACAACGTTGTCTGTGGTTGAGATGCTGGTGTCGTCTCCGAACGTGATGTTGTGGACCACATTCGTTCCCTGCGAAAGCAAAATCTCCCCCTCAACACTGCACACAACATGACGTGGCTACTCGACTGGCAGTGCGCGTTCAAACGCTAACTTTACGGGTGTTGAAGTTGGACCTCAGGCGCCAGGATAGGGATAAACATTACCGTGTTCACCCACGTATAACACCCAGTTTTTTCCGCCAAATATTCTGAGCAAAGGGCTTCAGGCATTATTCAAGTCAACGCATGAAAACATGTCAAGCGAACAATCTTTTGCACCAATCACAGCACATACATCACACGCTGACCCCTTACGCCAGGTGTCCGCAAATACTTCTTGGAGAGACCCTAAAAAATAATTATAAATTCTCGCGTCCCAAACATTTCGTGAGCATATTATTTTGTGGAAGATAAGATTACTATTGACAGTACCAATTTGCACTTATTCTGCCTAATGCAGGCCTTCTCAACTCATTTTCGTCCGCGGACCACCATGCCTTTTCAGATAACTCTGTGGACCCCAGTAGATTACCAAAAAATTAATCAGACACAAAAATCAATTTACACGTTGCATTTAAGTTGATGCAAATGACAAAAAGTCGTCTGATTGCATAAATCACGTGGACCCCTTTAATAGGTCACCATGGACCCTTAGGNCCATGGACCCCCACCCCAGTTCAGAAGCCCTGGGAGAGGGGCAAATTTAAAATGAAAATTTAATTTATTTCGCGACCCANACTGGAAGGTCTTGCGACCCGAATTTGGGTCGCGACCCACTATTTGCGGACCCCTGCCTTACGCAACCAAACAACCATCTTACGCAACCAAACAACCATCTTACGCAACCAAACAACCATCTTACACAACCAAACAACCATCTTACACAACCAAACAACCATCTTACACAACCAAAGAACCATCTCATCACTGGGTCTGGCCATCAATTTTTAGTGGACAGCAAACGCTACATATTTTTTGGGATCCAAACCGTTATCAACAATAAATGATCAAACGCTGGTTTAACCAAACACGGATGCTCTCATGAGCACTTGAAGGAAGCACACCATGTAATATGTTTATCAACATCTAAACTACCAGCAAACAAAAAATTTGCGTCGCAGAAGGGTAAGAAAATGAAAATGTGCAAACAGCAATAGTTTTAACAGCAATATTGTTCAGTAAACACTTTTTCATTACAGGTAATTTTTCGACATAAAAAAACATGGAAAGTTGGTCCAAACAATCCACTCATATCATCTAGACTACAAAAAATCGCTTACATGCCAACATGTTTAAATAGACTTACGCGCTTAACATTAATTTGCAAAGTAACGTTGTCATTGATGTACAACTTT
>JGI24158J21664_10003046_pt1 | contig 20772 bp, 11 predicted proteins | sample Ectturendosymbi3_FD_21664 | JGI IMG/M metagenome (IMG submission 21664) | reverse complement strand
TTGACTGCATTGCCTTGAACTACTGAGGCAAGCACAAGCGAAAGATGGCAATTCGGGGCATTTACTAACAGGAAAGCAACCAGCAGCAATAGAGCTCCCTCGACGAGTTCACTCTACTACTACTAGGTTGCACTATCACTATATAAGGATAAGTGAACTACAATAATTCGCTTATGGTGACTATCACAGTGACTTGTAACTTATGGGCACCATCAAGCGGTGACCATTTATTTACATGTGACGCCATCTAGCTGCCACCACATTGAAACGTAAACATAAAAAAAAGTAAAAAAAACAAAAGTTAAAAAATAAAAACGAAAGTTGGCATGGTGAGATTCGAACCGAAAACCTTAGGTATAGAAGGCGTAGTGCATAATCATTACGATCCAGTCTACACAGTTAGAATGACAAACTGACCCTTTTATTTGAATTGCGTCAGGACAGGCGTATCCCTAGTCACTTCCTTTACTTTAAGCAGTGTCTATTTTGCCACCAAGATCGCAGCAGCAAAAGGCTTGGTAGAAACGAAGTAAATGTAAGTAAAAGANAAACCTACAAACAACCTAACCTAATGCCCAGACTAGAAAAAAATAGTGTTNCCACTCAGTTATGAAGAAAAACNCCAGAATTTACCTTGAAAAAAAACAAGAAAATAACAAAAAAAAACACCCAGACATAGAAAATGTTTAAAAAAGTCAAAACCAAACTCGAAAAGCATGCTACCGGTACTTGCACATAAAAATTACGGTAATATGCATTATTTGCATCACATTTTTAACAAGTTCAAGTGTATTTTTAAACATACTGACAATCACAATTTACAAATAGGCTAGCAGCAAAATCAAATGTATAAACTTAATAAAGTAAAATAAAAAAGCTAGTTAGATCTTTCCTAAAAAAATGTTTAATGTTTTCTTTTGAAATAGGCTAACTTACATGCACAAATTGAAACATGTACAGTACATGATACATTCAAGGTCTTACAGTTTTCTTTTCACCCTAACCATTGCATTCATTGCAATATTTGAGTACAATTCAAAATTTTACATTCATATCACGATCAATGCGCCCATAGGATAAAACAATGAAGAGATTCTCATCCACAGCATCTTCGAAATAAAAAAAAGCATTCCAAAATCACGCACAAGCAGCCATTGACACATCAGCAATAGATTAGAGTGCTGACCTATGCCTAGTTAGTGCTTAATCTGTAAACCATAATATTTCAAACAATTTGGTTAAGCCCAGCCCACTACTCATCACCCTGTAAAAGGCGGAGCTCCGTGAATAGCGGAGCTTTGTTGCGGAGGTTTCATGACGTAACCGGAGTCGCTAAAACCGATATTTTGCGTTGAGCAATGAAAACTAAACGGTAGTAAAAATAATTTTATTGCAAAAGGTGATATTACAGTACGGTAAAAGAAGTCTATTCTGGAGTTTGATAATTTTTGCTTATCTGAGTTTCACAACGGTTCGGGGACAAAAAATATGTTTCAACAGTTGTGAATGTCTAAAATTTTAAACATCGCAAACATCCATGTATTAGATGTTTGGGAGAAGTGCATATTTATTTGCAATAACAAAAATATTTTTCCTTTTTGCAACGCAACTTTTTTCCACTCCGGTTACGTCATCAAACCTCCGCAACCAAGCTCCGCCTTTTACAGGCAACCCTCTGCAGTCTGCACATGTTATGCCTGTGAAATTACTGTGTTCTCGAATGGAAAATACAGTAATACAACATACATTCCTAAAATTTGACCAGAGTCAAAAAACCCAGATTTTCAATAAAAACCCCAGATAAAACAGAAAAAAAAACAGATCTGGTGAAAAAAAACAGCAGTGGCAAACCTAGGTCAACTCAGCCGCCAGTTGCTCCAGCCGCCAGTCGGCTCCAATAGGGACGTCGGCGAAACGCAAACGCATCAACTGAGCGTAGTCACATTGAACGGATCGAACCAATATTAGCGATCATATCCGCAGAAGCATTATTAATATTTCAACCGAAACGGGTCATTTACATGTCCAAATATATATTTTGCTTCATTAAAACTTGCGTTCTGATCCCGAATAGCTTGTTTTACAGCATTAAACTCACCACCCTTTACTCAGCACTAAACCCTCAATGCTAGTGACAGATGGCTTCAATCAAACGAATATTGCGCTCATATTTCAACTGAAATGGGTCATTTACATGTCCAACATTACATTTTGCTTGATTAAAACTTGCGCTCTGATCCAGAAGGCTCCAAATACAGCGATGAACTTGGAACACTTTCGCCGGCAGTCAACGCTCAATGTTAGTCAAGCATATCTTCAATCAAACGAATACTGCGCTCATGTCCGTGGAAAAATTATTTAATATTTTAACTGAAATGGGTTATTTATATGTCCAAAAACATATTTTGCTTGATTAAAACTTGTGCTTTGATCCAGGAGGCTCCTAATACAGCGTTGAACTTTTTGACCTTTTTGCTAGCGGTCAACACTTGATGCTAGTCAAATATAGCTTGAATCAACAGATCATTGTGCTCATATCCGTGGAAAAATCATTAATGTTCTAAATGAAATGGGTCGTCTATGTGCCCAAAACTATTTTGCTTTATTAAAACTTGCGCTCTGATCTCGAATAGCTTATTTTACAGAGTGGAACTTGTGTGGCAGTCCACTTCTAAAAGAAGAGAACCACTACACATTCAGGACATTCCGCAAGAGCACCGGTCCATAGGAATGTCCATGGCACGCCCAAGTTAACTATTAAGAAACTTAGACCAGCCGGTTTCGTTCGACACCGCTCAGTTTATCACAACAAGATTGTATTCACTCATGGTTTTATCAATATAACGTGAAGCAGTGCGATATGCATCATAACAGGGGTTTATATTAACAATCGTCAACTAAAGCACGTAGAGTAAGTTACTGCAAGCGTCAGGAGTAAACAATAGGGGTTAGATACGAATTCAATTCTTTCATGGAGGAGAGAGAGAGAGCCCAATTTGTTAGCAGCATCATAGCCACTAAATCGTAACTCTCTAATAGGTAATCTATTCCATTGATAGGTCTTTTTGAACTAAACCAATGCGGTAAGGCCCGTGATCGGTTTAGGTGTTAAGACTGGAATACCCCAGATCTCAACTGATGATGAACCTAGTGATTCCGTTCTTTATATACACACGACCTACGACACCAAGGTCACGTGACAAATTTCGAATTTCAAAAAAATTTTTCAAATAATATTTTTAACTGTTTTCGTTGTGAATTCAATTTACTATTCGAAGTGGATTTTTAATATAATAATTGGTACTCGTTTCTGGGTGTGGCTTACAGTAATTGTGCAAGGTACAATTTTACAATACAACAGATGGATGCACATGGCAATGTTCTAAAGAGTTAATGTCTTTGGTCGGTGTTTAGTCTTCAGCTTCGTTCGACTTGTCATGAATCCGTTGGTAAACTTCTAAGTTGCTTTCATCAGTTATTTTACTCTAGTAAGCGAGGTCTTCTTTCGTTGTTATCTCAGAATCACAAGACGTTCTATGTTGAGGAGCAAAGACGAACTCAACACTTGTGACATTTTCGTCGGCATTCAACGCTCAATGTCACTCAAACATGGCTTCAATCAAACAAATATTGCACTCATGTCCGTGGAAAAATTAATACAATTTCAACTGAAATGGGTTATTTATATGTCCAAAAATATATTTTGCTTCATTAAAACTTGCGTTCTGATCTCGAATATCTTTTTTACAACGTTGAACTTGGAACATTTTTGCTGGCAGTTAACGCTAAATGCCAGTCAAAGATGACTTCAATCAACCGTGCGCTCATATCCGTGGAAACATTATTGATATTTCAACTGGAATGGGTTATTTATATGTCCAAACACATATTTTGCTTGATTAGAACTTGCACTCTGATCCAGAAGGCTGCTAATACAGCGCTGAACTTTTTGACCTTTTTGCTAGCGGTCAAAATTCGATGCTAGTCAAATATGGCTTCAATCAACAGATCATTGCCTTCATATCCGTGAAATAATTATTCATATTTCAACTGAAATGGGTCATTTGTATGTCCACAAATATGTTTTGCTGGATTAAAACTTGCGCTCTAATCTGCAATAGCTTGTTTTGCAGCGATAATCTTTTGACCTTTTCGCTGGCAGTCAACACTCAATGCCAGTCAAACATAGCTTCAATGAAACAAATATTGCGCTCATGTCTGCGGAACAATTAACGATATTTTAACTTAAATGGGTCGTTTACATTTCCAAAGATATATTTTGCTTGATTAAAATATGCGCTTTTTTACAGAAAATCTCCTAATACAGCGTTGAACGTTTGACCTTTTCGCCGGCAGTCAGCACTCGATGATAGTCAAACATAGCTTAAATCAACCGATCATTGAGCTCATATCCGTGGAAAAATCATTCAGATTGTAACTTCAATGTGTCATTTGCATGTCCAACATTACATTTTGCTTGATTGCAATTTGCGCTCTGATCTTCAAAGGTTTGTAATGCTGCGTTGAACTTGTGAAATTTTCCGCTGCAGTCAACGTTCAAAAAGGCTCGTAGCACTGCGTTGAACTTTTGACCTTTCAGCTGACATGCAACACTCGATGCCGGTCAAACATGGCTTCAACCAACCGATTATTGCAATCAAGGTTGTATTATAGCGCATATTCAGAAACACATAATCATGTGATGATTGTGTGCCCCCAAGAAACGCAACAATCATTATATCAACAAAACGCATCATGGAATAAAAGCATAAAATGTGTTTCAGGCGAAGATTTGCTCCTGTAGCACCAGCATTCTTGATTTAATTTTGCAGTTGTGTAACGTCAGCAGGGTTTGCAAAGTGGACACTTCCACTCGGATGTTTGGCAAGCTTCCAATAGTTCCTGCTTGCTTATTTTTAAGCAAAAATCGTGATACCACCGCGGACAGATGTCATATCCAACCTGTTACGCAAAAAGACCTGCATTTGTGCCAGAAACTGTTTTGCATTTACAGTATGCTATTCATTACAAGTAAATGAAAGGTATTTATCCATTTTTGCTGTCGATCCAGCTGCTTTCGTCCAGAACAGTTGCAAAAGTTGTGAAGGCCATCTGAAATCAAAAACATGCTTGTTTCATCTGCAACGTGAGAAACTTTCACAACTCGAGTCACGATTTTTGGTGACTCTGACTCGACTCGAGTCAGGTTGAGAAAGATGGTGACTCGGCTCGACTCGAGTCACGTTTTTCACGGAATGACTCGACTCGAGTCACAATCAATGACTCGAGACACGTGTCATTTATGCAAAATCTCAGAGACTCTGATAGACAAACCCAGTTTTTTTTGCATACAAAGAAATGATCTTTTTTAGGTCCAGTAATGATCAAAATTGGTGCAAAATTTCTGTTTTGACTTTCAAGTCGTGTTATACTATATCCTAAGGGTCAAGTATTAACAGCTTGCACAGAGACAGACCTGAGATTTGCTTTTCACTGAGTGGCCTGAAGGGCACAATGTAGACGATATGCAAATACCTGATTGCATACCAAGCCTCCCTACACAAACGTAAAGCCCCCCCTAGTGAACACTTTCTGGTGACGGTTCTAGGCGAATTGATCATAACAGATCACACAAACGCGTATCAGTTCTGTCCCCCCAGTAGTTGTAGTCTACATATAACAGCCACATATAATAAGGACGAAAGTTTTCTTGAATACTTTTTGCGCATTTTCAGTTCTTGTGCAGGCTAATTCATCAAGTTTCAAACTGTCACCCTGGGCGTCCGCCATCCTAGCCGCATACCTTCTCTGCTCGACTGCTATTTGAGCAGACATACGCGCAGCCATTTTTTTTAATTTGTGAACTGCCCCATTGTAGCGTTGAGCGTGTTTTACTGCACTCTTTGAATGTGCAGCCTTATATTTTTACAGTTGTGAACTGCACTGACGTAGCACTGAGTGTGTTCTACTCCCTTGTTTTAACGTTTTGTCGGATATTTTTGCAGTTATGAACTGGAACTGCTCTGTCTCAGCATTGAGTGCTGCGTTTTGCTCCGGTCTCCCGACTTGGAACGCTGATTAATTTATATGTATTGCAGTGACACATTGTGGACTACAATAACGAGTATGGAGAGTGCGTGTAGAATATGCACGCTGTGTCAACAAACTTCGCCAAACCAACGCCAAACCTCAAAATGACGTCATATTATGACGTCACAAACAGTGTATATCCATTTACATTTTCCACCATACGCCACTCCACTGTTCAATACTGGAATTTGTTAGGGGGCCATAACCAGACATCTTCACGCCATCGACCGTATCCCATTGAAAAAAATGTCCTTGAAAAAATTTTAAGTGATCTGCTAACCCTATTCAGGAAGCCAAATAGACATAATCTAAGCAATAAATATAATAATAAATATAATAATGGTTTTTATGGCGGACTCGTGGTCCATATCACAGACTCAATCATACAACCCAAGAGCACAAAAATATCTTTGATAAAAAGTGTACTATCAGCAATAAATTGCAATTTGCATTTTAATAAGGAATATTCAGTGACAGATGGTAACTCTTACCGACTTACTCTTGTACTTACTATTGATATGAAAGACATAAGTTCAGTAGTTCAAAACATTTTTTAATCAAATAGTTACAATCCTGCTGATAACCTGAAAAAACATGTCTCTATAGTAACATTGCAACTAATGTAACAGAAAAGAATTTCTTTCAATATCTACAGAAGTGCTTGAAAGAAGTATGCAGACTGTACCAGAACCCAACAGAAAATCAAAGCGTTTGGACGGTTGACTAGACCATGAAAACCTGCTGTTTTGCTCCATTTCAACAGCCCATGCTATCTCTATCACTGAAGCAAAAAAAGCTCATTTCTTTGTGTGAAAACGAACTAGGTTTGTCAATGAAATGTGTGAAGACTTTGTAAAATCTTCTCTGACTCGAATTTCAAGTCATTGTTGTGACTCGTATCGAGTCATTCGGTGAAAAACGTCACTCGAGTCGAGTCGAGTCACCAAAAATCGTGACTCGCGTTGAGTCATTGACTCGAGCCACGCTATCACTGATAAATAGTTTACAGAATTGCGGATATTAAACTATCACAACGGAACCAACCACGTTGCAGAGATGTATTGATTTCTGTTCGACTTGCAGATTCATGACTTCTGGCGATTTTTGTTAACTTCATACACCTTTATGAAAGTTTTTACATAAACAATAGCCGTTATGGAAAACAGTATTGTCGGAATAAAGCTGCATTCAATCCGAGTTTGGTAACATGCTCCAGTAGTTTTTGAAAATTTCTGTTTGTTTTTTGATTGATTTGCTTGACTTGATTCACACCGCAGCTATAGCAACCACTCGATTACAACTGAGTTGTCAACCGTGCACTGATCAACCATCGACGGTTCTGAAGAACTTTGCAGTTGGATTCCCGACTAAAGAAAGCAGAAGTTTACCAAAATACATTTTGAAAATGGATTCCGAAGGAATGCAAGTTTCTGTTGACTACACCTCTGGGAGTGGGGTTGTTTTAAGTGCTGAACAGCGAGCATCGTTACAGACATCTCTCGTAATTCTCAAAACGCATTACAAATTTCAGAGGGTCTTGTTTTGGGGGAAATTGACTGGAATTAAAGATGATTATTTTATTGCTCAAGGTGCTGGGAAAGATGAAATGAAAGATCGCAAATCTTTGTACAGGTGGAGTAACAGCTTTTTTCTTGGTGTGCTTAACTAGTTTGCACTTTTGTCAGTTGTTTTTGTTTGACTGAGGTGCTGTTGGACTAGGTTAGGTATTTTAAAAGTTAATTCTGTCTAGGTTGAAGCTAGGCAAGCTAAGATAAATTTTGAATAAGCTCAAGCTGTCTGCATAAAAAAAATGTTTGCAGATTTTACTGAAATTTAAGACCTTCTTTGATGTGAAGTAGCTATAGGTCCGTCGGCAGTGACGTGGTGCAAATAAAATGTTGAGTTTGTTACTTTAGCGGCACTGTCATGGTAGTTTAGTGGACGCATCAATATCTGCTGTTCAAATAGTTTTCAGTTCAGCTCTCACCTTGGTGCCGTTCGTTTTGGTAGTAATGGTTGCACTTTTCATAAAACTAGTTTTTTTTACTTTTTTCAAAAGTTTCTACTGTAAATATTTCTCTTTAGGTTTGCGGTTTAGGATTTAGGTTTACATTTAGTGCTAGGGTTCAGGGTTAGGGTTTAGCCTTAAGGTTTAGGGTTAGTACATTTCTACCAAGTCTAGTGCAGCCTACTGCACACTCATCGTGCGTTATTGTCACGTTACAGGCGGTGGATGAATAAGTTTTCAAATATGAAGGTCAACTGGCAGACCTGTAGCCATTGCTTTTTTGATGAGTTCTCCTGTGTGACAAACAAAATTATGTCACATGAAACCTAGAAAATTTATACATTCATGTGCCACTTTGAAAGTTCCATCATGTTAAATACAAGAGTAATGTGAATGCAAAATCATTACATAAACATGTTGTAAACATGTGTGAAAAATGTTGTAAAAAACTTTGTGAGTAGAAAAGCTCAATTACACTAGGGTTTCAGAGGTTGCTAACTTATCTGTAACATTGCAGAACTTAAACCATTAGTTCACAAAACTTTATGAATCTTGTTTCTTTGAATAATGAAGCTTTTTTCGAGCATAATGCCTATTATAACGTTTGCTAATGTCTTAGAATGTTTTTTAATGTGTGTTTAATGCATTGCAAAATTTATGAAGAACACATATGCATTTTTATTAAGCTTATTCTAAAAAATATGAATGGTGGAATAACTGACGCAGGTAATTACAAGCTTGTTTTTATAGCAATAACTGTCTCTAAACATTTTGAATGATACTTTTAATTTGCATTTCATCGTTTGTTAGTACCAATGACAATAAATTTTGTTTTGAGCTAAGCTTAACTATACGTAGGTATGTCAATTTTCTTTAAAAATGTGTAGTATATGAGCAAAGGCATTTTCTAATCAGTGACTGTTAGCTTGTGGTGGTTTTCCAAATGGTATACCAATAGCTTTCAGGTGGTATCTGTAGTTTATTGTCAGATAAATTTATGTAGTCTATAATTGCAGCAATTGCAAATTATTTCTCCTTCTGTAATATTGAAATACCCTATCATTAGATGTGACCCATGACTACTTAAGTGAAATAGCTATTGTTACTTAAGTTAGACAGTTACAATCCTCGTGTTAAATTGTATTTTATCAACTAATTTGTGTTTTAATAAACATGAGTATAATTGAGCAAATTAAGTTATTTTTAAACATGTGGTAAGCAGTGATAGTACAATCCATATGGTAGAGGATGGTTAGGAAAAGGTTGAGAACCACTGCACTAAGCAGTGGTGTAGGGTCAAAAACTGAAATGGGAAAATGCACTGTTATTTAAAAAATATCATTTGCTTGAGTCCAGACCTACTCTGTAACTTTAACTTCATTAAAAAGCATGATTCATTTAAAAAATGANATGCTGTGAGAATGTTGTGAGTATCACATCTAAGGCATTNTTCAACTACAAGTTTGTTTNATAACAATTCAGTTGCTTATCAATGNACCTNTCACTGGTTTCTTTGTATACCACATTCTTTTACATCAACACATGAAGAACTAATTCACATAATTAAACAACCTTAATAAGTTTAGCACAGTGGTTCTTAAACTTTTTTGAGCCCGACCCAAATCTGAGTTTTATGAAGATCTCACAACCCAAACCTCAAACATCAAAAAAATGTATTTTTAATGTTAGCGCTGTGCTAATTTTTCAGATATGTATGAAATAGACAAGGCACAGACAACCAGTCATAGTGCATAGTACTATTAAACAACGTTTACATTACAACAGTTCTTGATAAATTTGAAGTTTACGTGCTTAGGAAGTGAAAATGTTTCAAATTACTACTATGAAAAATTAACTTAAATTCAACGATTTTAAATTCCAAAAGTTTAATTCAAAAAGTTTAAAAAAGTTAAATTCGAAAAGTTAAATTCAACAATTCTTCAATCTCCCGTATTTATGAGCATATCAGTTGTGTTAAGAAAACTTGGGCAAGCCTTTCCTCGTCAACTGGAGTATGGAATGCAGATACATGCACCGCTTAAGTTGCCTCGCCGAGCCTGCTGGGAGACTCAGGGTCTGCAGCCTGCAACACCTATTTTCTCTGCAAAGTTTTGATTGGTCAAATCTATAACATCACAGAGCGTGGTTAAGATTGGATATGCTCAATCCAGAATGATTGCACTCACTCTATGATGTAACAGTTGCTTTCGATTTTAAAAAAGAAGACATAAAGCACTGCTTGAAAACATTGTTTTAGCTAAATCCAATTTTAAACAAAGCCGTTCGCGACCCATTCATAAAGCCTTGGCGACCCACATTTGGGTCGCGACCCATGGTTTCAGAAATGCTGGTTTAGCAAATACACCACTCATTCAAATATTTGTATTCTTAGTCATTGGTATTTTTAAGAATTTCACAAGGCGCTTAACATTTCGAAACAAGTCTGTATTGTGGTACCTTATCCCAGGATATGTTAATTTAGAAGTGCTGGAAATGTTTACTACCTAGAAAGAAATATTTGATAAAATAGAAAGAATCCAACATAAACTGGATAGCCCTCTTTCAGTTCCTATCATGAGAAATTTAATTATTATTGCATATGATTGACAACAATAGATATAGTCAGTTCTATAGTTTAGGTGAATATAAAAATACCAAAAATAAGCCAATTTCGTTCACAAAACATGATAAAGTTTGCATAAAATAAAAATGCATTTATACCATATGAGGCTTCAATAGAAGAAAGTTTTCAGAATCTAATGCAATTGCAAAATATTTGTCAATGTTGTAAAAGTAGAAACAACATAAAACAATGGAAATATTACCAAATTTTAGCTATCTATTCAAGATAAAAAAAATGTATAAACATTCTTTGGTGAGAAGATCACTTTTTAATATTGTGAACAATATCGTTAATCATTACAAAGGATGTGCAATACTAAGTAATTTGTAAGCCCTCAGTATAAAGCAGAAAACAGTTGCTAATGTCTTATATCTGGGACAATTGAACAGTTGGAATGTTCACATTTTGAAAAATATGAACCATTCTATTCTATAGAAAAGACCATGTACCGAACATAGTGCATGTCTTTGTATATCTACAACTTGAACTTGTGCTTTGAGCCTAATTTTGGATTTAATTTGCTCATTACTATTGCTCCTGACTTTCGCATTAACAAGTTTATAGTTTAGTCTATTTTGAAATATTTCCAAGAATATTGCTTATAGTGTGAAGCAAGTGAATTGAAAAGATAAAGCCAACTATTGAATGAATATCAATAACACCAAGTTTTACATTAGGTAAGATAAGAAAAGAGCTATGCACAAAACTTATTATTCAGAACTGTTGTGGCTTCACTAGTGTGTATATTGTGGTGCATCCATAATTCATTTAAATTTAAGAATGAAAATCTACTTGGGAACAGTTTAGATCTTGGGANNNCAATAACANANTNAAAACAATAACATATTGAAAACAATAACATCAAAAAAACAATATTATAATGGTCAGTTTTTCACAGATTTTTGTGCTGATTATCAAAACAGTTATTTCTGAAACATCCAACATGTTTTTGTTAAAATTCAATGCTTTTATGATGTTGCATTTAAACGCAACTCTGGTATATGATATATATTTGCTTACTTTGTTTTGAAAAGGTTAAACTTCTCAACTTGGCTAGCATTGCAACTGTTTCTCTTCATTGTGAAACTACCTTAAAATGTGATCCACCTTGTTAGAACTGTTTTTTTAGTTCTTGTCTTAGAATTAGATAGTAAACAACTAGTGTAGGAAATAAAATTCCTAAATCAGATGTGTTATCTAGAGCTGACATCATCACACCTATGAACACATTTAAGCATTTCTAAAAAACGCAACTTTCAATTCATTTTTTGGAGTTCAAAGAAAGGGAAATTCTAAATTGTGATGGTTGCATTTTTAGATACTTTGGTATGGTAGTTAGTTTTCTTAAGCGACATTTATACAAATTATAAGTCTTGGCCATCATATGCGTATCTTCAATAAAAAAATCTTGTTGATGGTTTCAGTAAAATTTTTGTACACATAATTGTTGAAACCAAGATTTGAATTTGCAATTGGACCTAATGTGTCTACTTATTTTTTTTATGCATTTCACTCAGACACACTGTCCATAGCACAGGCATGAAAACCACAAGAGTACAAAAATCCTGAGATATAGCATATAAAGTGGTATGCATAAAGTGGTAAAGTGGTATGCATCAGTGGGTTACATGCAGGCATTGTTGAAGAGGAACAAACACTGAAAGAATGCACCAAACTTCTGGATTCGCTCATTATTATAAACAAGAATTACATAGTGGAAGAAAAACGTAAACTTGTGAAACAGCATCAAACATCTGGAGTGGGTGAATAAAAAGGTTAGCTGAAGATGCACGAATACATGCACATTGTTTCTAATCAAAGTATGAAGTCTTGAAAAAATAGGCGAATTAATGCTGGTGAACACTTACATTCCTGCGGATGTAATGCAAAATTGGATAAGAGTTGTTATAGGCAATGTAGATGTCTTTATCTCGGTGGTTCCCAACCTTTTCAGCCTTGCATCACCCTACAGGAAAAAAATATAATATGTGGCACCCAGTGGTGAACCTTAACAATTTGCTTTAAGGTTTGATGACAGTTTGAAAATGTATTTTTGATGATGTATTAAAAAAACATATTAGCTTGTGTCACCCAGGGCTGGGTATTGTAAATGGCACCCCGGTTGGGTCTTATTTGTTTGTTAAAGTCTTATTTATTTGTTTATGTTTTCAACCCAGATACATGATCCACAATATCATAGAGATAATTACAAGAATGCAAAAATGCCAAACTCCTGAGTTGTAACATATCACAACGTAAGTGCTTATTGGTATGCATGCTGAAAAGAAGCAACATTTAAGCAAGGCACCAGCAAATATTCCATTTGGTCATCATCATAAAGAAGTGTTGCGATCGGAAATCCTGAGCGGCATATGCGCACAGCTTCGCACTGTGGCAGCAAGCAACAATAGAGTTCACATGCCATGATCACTCTATTATTGCTTGTTCGCGCCACACATGTGTGGTGTTGTTCTTCACGCACATGCCGTTCGTGGTGAGTCACACAATCAACTCAACACCACAGGAGAGGTTGCAACAGAAGTGTTTCATTGTAAAGGAAAATGGAAGCTTCTAAAAATCATAAGACATTTGAAGTAAGAAGATAAAAAGTTATATGAAGATACACACCGTTGGACTAATGCTTACGCACTGTTTCTCATTAAGGCATGAAAAGTCTTGACAAAGCAGATGACTGGATGTTGGCAAACACATATGTACATTCTCAGAGAAATAATGCAAAATTTGATAGGCATCATTGTTATTGCTTAGTGTCATGCTTGTGATCAAATGCAGCAGTTTCTGCTGTAACTTTATGGCATAATTATGATGCAGGCCTTTAATTAAAGATGTAAATTTAACAAATAAAAGAAATATATATTTTTCAGTAAAGTTTAATAACTGCTTCTCATACTATATAAGCTTGATACCTTTCTATAACAATTTCTTTGGTATTAGAATTCTGAGAATGTCACCACAAACATGTCTATGCTGCTTAAAAAAACAGCAGGCATTAGTAATTTTCATTCATTTTCACGGCCGTTTTTCTTCTTTGGAGGGTTGCGGGTGCAACAGCCCCAGGACTCAAAACACCTCACAGTCAACAGAAATTTCAGATAGTTTTGCTAGCTCTGCACCAAGGCAAAACCAAGCAAGGTTGAAGATTTAGTCACAGCAACTAGTCCTTGGACTACCTCTGGGTTGCTTTCCTGTGGGTATAGCCAGCAGGATTAGTTCTTTTGTGTGGTTAAAAATAATTGCAGTTGGCGAATTTTCAATCAACATTTGTAGGATATTTAAACGAATGTTGACTATTTGTTACTTGCTAGATTTAATGAAATGTTTGTATTTCATTGACAGGTGCATTAAGTTTTTGGGCACCACTGTATTGGAAACCTAAACGATGATAAACCTGCATGTATTTCAAATTCAGAATTTTTCTGATATCTTAGCCACTGTTTTAAGAGCTATGTTAGTCAAAGTGTTTACCTAACATGTATCCTAGTTCATCTAATTTTTTAATTTGATAAAAACAGCATTTTCATGTAGTTTGCGGTGTGAGTACCATATTTATTCAAGTATAAGTCGCATTTTTTGTACTAAAAATTCACCCATAAAGTCAGGTGCAACTTATACGCGAGGTGCGACATGTGTATGTATGCTGCTACTGTGCACACTGCACATGTTATCTAGATGGCTCTTTGCACCTTGATGTGTGTGTATGCATGTTGATGTAAATTGAAGAGAGCTTGCCATTATCATGGGATGCTAATGAGTATGTACCAAAAGAAGACTGGGATAAACTATTTTTGAGGATAGTGAATGCAGTGACTTTGATGGCTTTTAAGTTTTTGTTGCGTGATTTTGATGAATAAATGTTGTTTAAAAAATTTTGTACCGTTTGACCAGGTCAAATATTTAGGTGCGACATATACACGCATGCGACTTATACTCGAATAAATACGGTATGTTTTGTAAAGAAGTTATAAAACACATTGATAATGGTCTAAACTAACCCAAATTATTCGAGTCCAATTCATTGAATAAAACTGGTGAAGCATCCATCATAGAATGTTTAACACAGTAAACAATTTAATAAGTGTTTGTTTCAACTAATCTCAATTGTACAAAAAGCACTGATTCCAATTTTCTATATTTAGAAACACTAATTGACAACAAAGTAACTTACATTTCAGCAGTCAGCTAAGCGATTAGTTATGTCTTGACACTGGTTAGGTGTAGAAGTTGAACTGTATTTGCCAACATTATGTATCTGTCAAACTGGTTATAATTTGTCTGCTAATGGAATGGTGATGACTCACTTGATTTTTATTTATGAATATAATGATTGCAAATGGATTGACTAACCATAGCATTAAATTTTGTGAGCAGAATAGGATACATATAAAAGAAACTTTGTTGTAATTGTGCTACTTACTTCACTTAACACATCTTAATATGTCAATACTTCATCTTCAATTACTTTTCAAAGTCCCTGGTAAATTGACAGCTGGTTTGTTTTCAGCCTCAACTGCATAGAATGGCATCTACTCCCTCCCGCTACCCAAGTTATGAAAGACAAGGCATCGATGGTGAGAGGACGCCTCATGGGTGACCCATCATATGAATATGAACATACAGACATAAGGCGGGTCAAAGACGGTGATGATTTTACTGAAGAAGAAGTTACGGTAAGTGGAAACATTACGTTCATTATTAAATAATTTTAAGAAACATTCTAAAGTAATCATAAAAGTTAGGCTTGCAGATTAAACTAAACATTTGAAAGTATGCTCTTTTGATCTGTCTACTGAAAATGAAATCATGAACTTTTGAAATTTCAATCGTAAAATACAATTAGTTTAAATTTTCATATAACTTTGGTATGTACAAGGGCGTACGCAAGGAGGGGTTGGAGTTAAAAAAAAAAACCTTGAGCTTGATATTTTACAAAAACTTTATTATAAGGCAAGTGTATAGGACTTTATTTTTTACAAAAATAAGAGTGTGTGTAGAAGAATATGCCTATTATGTCAACAAACTTCGCTTGAAAACATGAATATGACGTCAAATTGTGACGTCACTAACAACGCACACCATATACATATGACCATCATCTGCCACTGAATGAAACCCCCCATGAAAATTTTCTGCGTACGCCACTGGGTATCTAAAATGTTGACAGGTTGATTAGTGTTTGCGAAGTGTATACAACACGAAGGTAGTTGTGCAGACATTACAAAGCAGACTGTTTCGTGAAGGTTCGTATTTCCGAAACATTTACGTCATTTCTTTTGTCAGATACAAATCAAAGAAGAAGACAGGATTGCTTGTATCATTTCGATGATTGACGAAGATGCATTTATTGTTCCCAGAGGAGCATTCATCAAAACACCTCTTGGAGAAGTTCATAAAAACAGAAGCTTCGAAGGTTCGACTTCAAATTTTATTTGCATTGTTTAGCACTTCATGTCAAGTTTACAGCCCCCTCCTAAGTAGCGTAGAAACTATATTCAAAACGTAAAAGAAATGCTGCACATATTGCAATGTCAGTTTTGTGTATGCATCCGCCATCCATCATTGTTAATTTTGGTCGGGAGGCCGTCGAGAAGAACAGTAAAGGGCAAAATTAGCTTTCACCTTTTCGAGTTTTTTTTTATGCAAAGTTACTAGTAGTTAAGTTTTGCAACAACTTCGGAATATTTTGAAAATGTTTGAATTCCATTTTTCACTTTTAAACGCTTTGTTTTCCTCCAAAAAAAATAAAAACTAGCCATATTTCTGACACAAATGCAATCGAATCATCCACATATCTAAAGTAAAATTTTAAACTGATGAAATCGTTCAATTTATCGGAAACTTGTTGATACTGCGGCAGACAGCATATTTCGCGCTGACCGAGTGGGTCTATATGGCAAACATTCAAGAAGCGGATTCATCGCGATAAGAACAAGTTCCAAATTCCAGAAGGCAAGCGTATGTGGAAAAAGTCGTCATCATATTGTTTTATTTTTGCTAATGGTATTTTGACAAACGTGTAGGCCACGAAGCTGGTGGAATGCAGTTACGTTTGTGTAGGTTTGTCTCCGACTGACTGCGGAAAACTGAGCTGTTACATGCATTTCCGTCCTCCTCAAATTCTCGAAACGAAATCAATCAAAGAAAAAGCAGACATCGACCCCTCCATCGATTTCCTGGATACCATCGAAGACGACATCCCCAAAGGTGAGTTATTCTAATTCAGCGTTTCAGTAACAACCGATTGCATGTGACAGCTGCCAAACTTATTCGTCTGAAGCCGTAATTTCCTCCTTATCTTTACATCGTCCACTACTTTCACATACTGCTTTTTGGTTTATGTTTATTTTGTTGTTGAAAGCCTTTTGGCGTTTGTTTAATTATCCAAACCTATTTGGCAAGTGCCTGCACGAGATAGTTTCAGAGCAGCAATTAGACCCTCCATATTTAAAATCTAACACCAAAGCACTTATATGAAATCGTTCTACAGCTGGTAATTATCGGAATTGTCATGTTTTTAAAAGCTGTCAGTACCGATGTGATGCTGACGGCGGTGAAGCACGTTGATGTGGCTTCAACGTGGTGCGGGGTCAAACACGTGGCAGGACGGGCTGATCGTATTTGCTTTGCAGTCGTTCCTTTCGAGAAAATATTCCTTGGTTGCTACAAGTGCCTGATTTCAGAGAATGTTAAAGCACAGCCACGGTTTAAAGCAACTGCAAATTGAGATGGATGATGTTTGAGTTAAGTGGTCGTAAGTCACTGTGAAGCATTCCAGATGCTCCCCCCAGTTCGTTTGTTGGCTGAGTCATATGAAAAAATAACCACGACCATAGTTGGCCTCTTCTTCGGTTCAAATTGGCGCTTTTCCGTCCATGAGCCAGAAATCCCTGTTCCCTTTCTAGAAATATTTTTAGGGAAGGGTGAAACGATGTTTTTATCGAACGACTGATTTTTCAGGCTTTTTATAAAAAAAGCTTTTTTTCTGTTTTTCATGTCAGCAACAGGAGCGGATCCAGCAAGTAAGTTTAGGGGGGGGTGATTTCAGTAATATTTGGTAGTAAAGTCTCATAACGGCTTCGCTACTGTAAGAGAGATGAAGCAAGCTTCGAACTCTGTGACATTCACAACACTGCTGTGACAAAACAATGGACGGCAAAATAGCCTTATATATCGCGAATGTTGTTTTCCGAATTGTACAAAATCATGGGGAATGAAGTTACTTTCGTAAGTTTTAAGGGGGTCGATCGCCCCCTTGGACCCGCCTTGGTCAGCAATGTGCAAAAATCAGGTTAGCTTTTGCTCCGGTTACCTCTCTGTATGCGCGACGCTGATACACCAAGAACTGAGTTTCGGTAACATTCCCCCCAGCTTGTGGGCAAGGGGCATACAATATCTTTTGTGCCCCCCAATATTTTGTGATAAAATAATGTAGTTGTACAAATTTCGTGGTTGCATTACTGTTGAAAACTCCCAGCATAAAGCCGAGGAATAAATAAGAAAAATCGACGATACCATTGGATTACCGAGATCAGTGGTTCTTAATCTTTACAAACACGGCGAACCCTTACGTAGTTTTCCAAGCATTTGCCGAGGCCCATTTTTGCCCAATACGACAGAATGTAAAAATGGGTTACTGAAATAAAATCAAGTAACTTCAAGGAATCAGTCACAAATTTTTAATAGGAAATCGATTTCACGTAATACTACGCATATCTGCAAGCAAAGCTAACAGGTGGAAACGTTGAAATGCTGAAGCAAGGTCAGAGAAAGTAAACAACCTCAAGACTGCAATGAAAAATCGCACAACTGCCACCAATAAAACTGGAAATTACGTTTTACTCAACTGAAATATTCACTGCAATTTCAAAAGTAACATGAACTTAATAAAACTCAACGCAAGCTACAAAGATTTACACAATAGAATACTTCGTTCTGAGATAAATGCAACTACTGTCAAAGTGACGCTTCCAATTTAACTGGAAACAACACGCCCTATGTTTCAGTATAACTGCAGAATGCGTAAGCTAAGCTTGCATTTAGTAGCGATGGAAACGAACCCTCAGCGGGGGCATTTGAAACGCTGTGAATGACGAAGAGAATGAAAACTCTAGCACGCTGGCCGCGATAATCAAAACACATAAACGTTCAGCGCAAAAGTGAAACAAAAATTTTATCTCATGCGAGAGAGGGTCATGCTGTGAATATTGATTTGTGCGTCAAGCTGGTTATACCATATATCTTTACAGATATTCAAAATCATCGCAAAAAGATAAAAGCCTAGCCCGGTCGGCCGATTCCTCTAATTCCTATAGAAAACTAAAAAACAATCAGCAGTGTATATTTAAATCTACTGTCGATCCACGCTTTTCACCATATTTCAGATGACCTTCGTCGAACCCCTGAAACCAGTCCATCGAACTCTAGGGGTTCGATCGAACCCAGGTTAAGAACCCCTGCTATGGATACAGTGTAGAGATTTACTATGTAAACTGAATTATCATGATTGTTGATAATTGTGTTGGTTAATTTTAATTAACCGAATCAATGTGTACACAAACATCGCTCAATCATGTGACTGATTCGTATTGTTATTTGTCATGTACAATGGGATATATTAAGTGAATTATCTTGCCAGCATATCGCCAAGGAATTTGTAAGGTCCAATGACGCAAGGTGACGTGTGTTTGGCAAAATTTAAATACAGTATATACTATCCCGACGTGCCTGACAAACAACTGTATGATTTAGGCCAGTTGTGCCCAACTCGCCGCCCAGTTCAACGTTTTATGCGGCCCACTTAAAGATTTCGTTGTTGTGTATGTACAATATAATGGCAGCCAACCCTTATTTTGAGATGAATTTAAATTTGACGTTTTTGATGCAGTGTTCCTCAGTGCCACTCTATCATGTCTGGATTGCGTACAGGCAGATTTCCATATGTCCACTAAGGTGTAAACTCTTCTAGTTTTTTATTTCTACTCCTTTTGTTCCATTTGCACTAAACTGAATTGTATTTTGTGGTGTTATTGGCACTTTTAAACTCGCCTATGACACCATAGTTACGGAGTGATTAAGAGGTGCCAAGTTAGATTTTAGTTTGCTGAGAATAACGCAAGTGCGACCCTGATGAAGAGGGTGACGTAACCTATGGCCCAGCAATGCATTTCGGTTGCACATAGGTGATTTAGGAGTACTTTTGGGTCATTGTAGGTCGCAGGCCTGCCGGTTAATGGAATCTCAGAGATACATGTTCATTAACTGGAATAACATTATGTAACTGCCAATTATTTGAACCTCAGAGATGGTTTGTTTAAAGAATAATAATTAAGGTGTTGTATTTGTTTTATCTACTTTGACAAAAAACTCTTGAAGTGCTAATACTAAAGTTTTGCGTACTTTGCCAAGAAGCAAATACCTAATATTTCAAGTACTAGCACAGTACTAACCAACTGCCATACACCATGGGCGTAGCCAGGAGGGCACTTGGTCCCACAGTCCCGATATCATTTCAATATTTGCCTCCCATTTTGCCAATTTTACAAAAAAGTCGTACTGGGGTTGAGTGAGCATGGTGATGTCATCGAAACCCAAACAATAATACTAACATGTATATCATACAAAGCTTTCCAGCAAACTCGGTCCCGGCCACGAATGGGATACACGCTAAGCACAACACCCACATATAAGTGGCGTGAACTAATAAGAGTGATTTATCTGCTGTTGCTTGCGGCACACAGTGGCGTGGTCAGCCCAAAATTTGGGGGAGCCAAATTGTTTGATTTTAGGCGAGTAACAGTATTTTGTTTGGGATACTGCCTCTCTAAGCACAAAACGACTAAATATGCTAAAAATTTGGGGGGGTGTCCCCCTGGCTACACCTATGATGCCAGTGTGAAGCTTTGCGCGCTTGCCGCTCGAACGTTTCGATCGCAACCCTCTTTACACTGCACTGTTATCGTGTTCGCGTTGGATTGGGAATCCCATAAATCACTCAAGCACGACCGTGAGTGTCTCACCGAGCTGCTTGAGCGCG
>JGI24158J21664_10003045_pt1 | contig 20779 bp, 14 predicted proteins | sample Ectturendosymbi3_FD_21664 | JGI IMG/M metagenome (IMG submission 21664) | reverse complement strand
CTCTCTCTCTCTCTCTCTCTCTACTGCCGATAGTGCCAAACGTTATGCCGTAGGATACAAGCTTGCACCTTACGCCTTTCATTCCCTTTTATCCGGAATGCAGGGCTACATATGACTTGCGACATTAAACGTGCGGAAACCTTTTATTTACACTTGGAACATTTTCAGCGTGTGCCTGGGCGTTTGTGTTCTGAAAGAGCATATGACTGATTCTCTTTTTGCCTTCAAGTTTTTGTTGTTAGTTGTAAACTACAGCTTTTAACAATAGTTTGAGTGAATGAAGAAATGAGCTTCCATCTCATGATTCGTAACTCTTTACTGCACAAACTGCTGTTTGCGTTACTTCACTTTTGCACACAGTGTAAAGCTTTAAGTCTTAAATTCTGGGATTAGTGTGGTTGTTTCCTTTGTTAGTTATATGTGCAGTTTTCGTTTACAAGACCTCTGCGGTAGCAACTAAGATTTAGATTTTATAAGAAATGAAATGCATCAACATTTTTTTCGACAAACTCAGAATTTAAAGCAAAGATACTGCTGTAATGCGTAGCGAAGTAATACCTTTCTACTTGAAGCAAAAAAGTAAGAAATTTCGCAAAAAAATGAATCTTCTTTCTAACAACAATGAATAACTTAAATTCTATCTCGTGAAGTTTATAAATTCTATTGCTGTGAAAATTTCGCAAAATCATGCAAACTCAGTACTTTTTTAATTATAATTACATGTTCTTTGCATATCAAAAGTTTTTGCATGCTGTAACGAAGGATTTTTTAAGGAAAATGTTAGGTACATGGTATGGACTTGTAGGGACCCGATTTTCTCTGATGCTAGGGAAGCATTATCCCATTGAATTGCAGTGTGGTTGGCAATCACACTTCTTTAGCCGATCTTACTTTTTAACAAAACATCGTATTGCCATTGCGCAAGGTTGTGGTCAGCACGCTCTGCAGTGGATGATATTGTGCACAAAGAGTTTGAGTGCCTTTGCGTTTTTTATCGTTGAGTGATCCTGCCTACATGCTGGTCATGGTCTATCTACAACAGCAACTTTGATGCAGGGTTGACAGACACTTCACCAGCGCAATACGCAACAGGCAGGCGAACTCTCAAAGTAGGCCAAGCTTCGTGCTTATGGCCAAATGTGGTTTTCAGGAAATAAACTGCAGATTAGAAGTTGGATCCATCGATTGATTACATAACAATGATAAATATGCGTCGTCAACTATTTACGTTCTCTGGGGGCTTGGAATGTTAAACTTGGTTATTTCAACTGTCAAGAAAGGAAGGGTGCTTGTGAGAGTGCACATGGAGACATTTTGAGTGTTTAAATTCCGGATTGTGGTACTACATGTAGGTGAGGCCAGAATTCGGATAAAATTTCAAAAATACTCAAAAGAGGACAAAAGGTCAAACAAAATATTTGCGGAAAAACCACTTATGAAAACGGCCACATTTTCACAAATTTCCCGCAAAAAACAGGTTCCTATGTCTGCTCTAATGCGCTTACCTAAATATTTTTGCATGCGGAGCTGATTTTTACGTTTTCCTGCAGTAGGAAAAACCAAACAGAAAACTTGAATCAGCAATGAAAATTGTAGATGTCCTTTGTTCTAATTAATAAGGATAAAACAGTATGGGTTTTGGCCAAAAAATGCCAGGTTTTGAAAAACCTAGCTAACTAAGGTCGATTGCTACTTACTAATATATTTGAACTTTTTTCGATTAAAAGGAATTTCTAATTGCTTTTTTCAGATAACCATTTGTACAGTGAAAGAAAGGAAAAAAGCTTCTCTTCAGTGTGTGATAATAACGATGCAAACACGTTTTTCAATGTGGAATGAGTATGAACAGAAAATTCCAGTTCAAAATTATTTGAACAAAACCAGATTTTTGTCTTAACCATGTTAAAACGCTATTTCGAAATCTAAATGTTTGTTAAAAAAGTCTTAACTATCCAACTTTAGTGCTGATAATTTCATTCACAACTTCCTTTTCTCAAAAGTTTGCTCAGTTTTTAGTGCTGGGAAAATATTTACCCGCAGTCAAATGAAATATTTTGATACTTTTCATCGTTGCTTTAAGAGAAAGCTTTTTTAAACACGCCGAAAATCCATCCAACAAACTTAGAATTAAGTTTTGATAGTGATGTGATTTATTTAACACCTAGCACAAAGATTCAAGACGTAGGGTCAAGTATTCGAAAACGCATTAGGAAAGTCAAACAAAATGTGTGAGTGCGGCAAATTTTTCAATGTGAGATCATTTTATAATTGTGCTGCAAAATGCCGGCACTGCGCTCCTTGTCACGTAATACGACCTAATCGCATTATACGGAGAAACAATGCATGCAGTAAAATGACTGTCAATGACATTCATTCAATTTTGTTTTCTGCGTGTGGTTTTTCTTTCTTGTTTGTCTTGGATTGTTTCTTAAATCCACAACAGCATGATTCAGCAGCAAGCCACTCATTACAAGCCGCAGTGTGGTTTTCAGCTTCTTGAGTTTTACGTCGATGCATGGGTTCGGTGACCAATTTCCTGCCATGTGTCAAAATCGCTGCCCAGTGTGATTTGTTTAGTGGGTAGCGACATTGCCTGACGCGAGCACCCTTCTTTTGTTTGCAGCGCAGCTGCTTTTTACAAATCGCGATTGAGTTCCTTTTTTTCTATACGCTTGAAGTAACCGGGGCACGCTCAACGAACCGCAGTCTACATCAGCTTAAGCAGTGTCAGGTGTAAGAGATGACTAATGCCTCAGTGTACAACAAAAAGCTTGCAATTCTATCAACGTATTTTCTGTACACAAGGTACATTATCAGAATTTCGAACTTTTTGTACAATTGCGGTAGAAGTTTGTGCCTGAGGTTTTTGTTGTCAGTATCAATGCGGCTAATTCAGTGCAATATTCTGGTTGCGTAGGACGCGGTTGCTTGACTTTGAATTCGTGGCATCTACCATAGGATGCAGGAATGCGGTATATGCAAACGGATTGAACTGTTTCCTCAGACGTTATGGATTATTTTAATTGTATTATGAGCTTTAAGCACTGGTGACATACAATAAGCAGCGGTTTGAAACATGGCTTTCACTTAATAGAAAGGTCTTTATTTGCGCAACTTTGTGAGTCCTTGAACATTGTTTTCGGAAGTGTGGAGAACAAAGTGGCACACAAGTAGTTTAAACGGAAGCAACGACTACAAACCGCATTTTTTGGAGGTAGTTCAGGAAACAAAGCAGTTTGCATGGGATGTACAGTAAAAAATCATGGTGTGGTTCACTTACTGATTACCCTTTTCTGTGTGGATTTTTCTTCACTTAAGATGTTGCGTTGGGAAAGTTTTTAACTCTTTGAAAAGTGCGTGTAGCTTAGTTCATTGCAATGAAGAATTGAAAGTGTAAATGATTTTTTTGAAGCAGCAAACATAACTACCTGCACTGATGCTTCAAAAGCAAAACAAAGCTAAGTTATCAGAGCTGCAATCTAGGTTTTTAGTAAATACGCGTTGAATCGTGTAAGTTGCTGTAAATATGGAGAAAGCATTTGGAATATGCTAACAAGACTGGAATTTAATGTTCATAGTTAAGATAAGTAAATTTCGCTTACAGGATGTCATTTTGAGAAACACTGCGAGCAGCTTATAAATTGAAGTATGCTTGGAAAAGTTCGGCATGTAAAGTACAACATTTTTGGACAGGTTTTGTTTGTTACATGCACAGAAATGCTAATGTTTTAATATCTGACTACTTAATTTGAAATAGTTTTTGTACTGTTTTAAAGTTTACGAAATTGTGTTCTGATACAAATTACATCAACTGAATCACCTACCGGTTACTCTTGCAAAACTGACGCATTTACCAACTTTTTAAATTGGTGTTGTTTCGTAAAACAGGAAAAAATAAACAAAATATAGTAGTGTTGAACAGCCTAATGATAAAAGTAATGGCCAAAGTAAATGAAGCAAAATGCATAACCTAGACGTTTCGGAAAACATTGTTACCATTACAATGTGGTAAAATGTGAAGAGAAGTGAGCTTTCTGCAAGTCTTTGTAGTTAGTAGAGAGAATGGCCCAATACAGTGAACGAAAAACACGAAAAACTGTGACGGCAGTGACGCATTGGCCAGAAGCGTGAACAGCGATGTGCGTCAGCTGGGTTCGTTCAAGGCTTAGTTCCAGAGATGACCCCTTATGCCGTCACGGATGATGCGAAAAGCTGCGTTACAAAAACATCAATGGAATGTTTGCGCTAAGCTTTAGCTTGTGTTTTAGAATCAACAAAGATCGAAAATCTACAGCCGCCAATTGTTGTCGTTGCCAAATACCTCGAAGTTGTGAAAATCAGCCCAATGATCTGGGTTGGCTGCCAATGCCTGCAGGCTGACGAACTTCGTGGGGTTATATGTTGCTATGTGTGGTTTCAGGAATTGTATTTTCATTTTCCCGATAGGATGCACAACAAGAACTGTGAGCCTGCAATCAACGTAGCGACGGTTGAGTAAAGATTGCCGGTCTTTGAAAAAACAATTCTAGGCTTCTGAGTGTTTTGACAACAACTTAGCTTCCCCTTCGCTAGACCATTTCGTTTTATAAAGCCACCGAGTTCTTCCGGTAGGTTGTGAAATGCGGACGGCAAATACTGTGTGGTAGATAACACGAAATATATTTGTGTGAAAGAAACCGCTTAGCCGGTGAAAAATCTTGTTATGTGGCACCGCACTTTCTGCACACAGATTGCTGAATGCAAAGGTGCAAAATATTGTCATAGTAACCGTTGCGAGACAACAGCGCCCTACTCCTTACTGCCTACAAAAAACTTACGGCAAATTAATTGTACTCCATATTTTATCGTAGCAGTGTTCTCCCATACGTCTATGTTATGTCTTCTACTTGTTTGCTTTGGCTATTATTTTTATCAGAAGGAAATGAAAATGCCTATGGTTGTGGGTTTTGGTAATTTGAAGCGCCTTAACAGATGATGCTGGTGGTGTAGCAAGAAAAATACGTAAAGACGGGCGCCGTCACCATGCTCTTCTAAGTAGGTGTTATGACGAATTGTGTATTTTGTTGTATTTCGCTGTTAGCAGCAACGGGATTTCTTCTATAACCTTCGGCATGTGACACTGCTTATTGCAGAAAGACGTAGTCCAGTCTCTGCGCATTGCCGCTCTGTTGCCTTTGCAAAGTTTGCAAACTGTCAATTTATTTTCTTCGGGGTGTAATCAACACTCGCCTCAGCAAACCTTTGTACGAAAACAGGACGTTTCACACGCAGGTGTGTTATGTGCTGGGATTTACGTCCACAGTCTCAAATATAACAGTAAATGGAATTTACGCGCCTAATTTTGCTGCTTTATAAAACATCAAAATGATGCTATAGGGTTTTTCAACAAATCCAGTCACAAAATACTTTTCCTTCTGGCGTTCGATTAGCTGCAGGTGTTTTTCTAAGTGAACGTTGTCAGCTGGTGTTGCAAATTTTTGATTGGCACAGGTGAACCTTCTTAGAAAACAATCTACAAGATTATTTAGAAGAAAGGAATCATCAACTTTTGGGCCCAACTTTAACTTTTCTTACTTTCTGACCACCGTGCATAGCATTCAATCCGATGTCCTTAAATGATGAACCCTTATTCGTTTGTGGATAAAACCTTTTCATTGTTTACTTATAGCCTAAAACAATTTGTATTTCTAGTATGGTTGCAATGTGTAGCGTACACACCGTGCAGTATATATAAAAAGAAAAAACGTTGAACACTGCTGATTCTTGTTCTGAGCCATGATGAAGGCCGATCGTTGGCAGCCTGAAACGTTGGCGTACTTTTGTTTTGTTTTATTTTTTGAGAGCGTTTGCCGATTGAGCCACTTTTCAAATATATACTATATTTTGCATTTATTGAATGAAAAGGGCAGAAACCAGATTTTTAGTCAAATGCAGCAGCGTTGAAAGTCTTAGCGTCACATCGTTACAAAACACGTTGAAACATTAAGAAAATTGTTGGGTCGAAGTAACTCATTGTCAAAATTAATCAATAGTTTGGAAAAAGTAATAATGTCTGAAGCTCCGCTAGTTTTATGGATAACTCACATCGAGTGCTGCTGACACCAAAGCACGCCAACGTTCTTCATCTCTGCATTTTTTTCAAAAACCAAAAATTTCAAGGAAATGACAAGTTGATTCCCACTCATGGGTGTAGCCAGGGGTCCAGGGCCATTGCCTCCCCAATTTTAAACATATCCAGTAATTTTAACTTTGACAAACGGTGTCCCAAANAAAATACTGTTGCTCGCCTAAAGTCAAAGACCTTGACCCCCTAAATTTTTTGGCTCCCCAAAAGTTTCGGCTGGTTACGCCACTGTTCTCATTTACGGTGTTCTATGATGTGTCGCGATATTACAGGCAGCACTAATGCGTCCTGGTAAATTTTGTTTTGGTCAAAGGTCTATGTTTCTTTTTAACGCAATTTATTACCAAGGTCTGATAAGTGCTTACGAAAACAACCGGTTAGTTGCACTAGAGACGAGAGTTTCAAGAAAGAATGCAGTTTTTCTAGATAGTTCCACTATACTACTCTCAGTGTTGTTTTAAGGTTTGGTTTTGGTGTCCGTTAAAAGATTTATGAGATGGCAACTATTTCATCTAAATATGCAAGAATAACAATTGTTGTTTAAATGAAATATTTCTTTATAAGTATGCAAATTTTGCAAAACAAACTTTTCAGTGTTAATCTCTTGGAATGAAACAGGTTCCCACTCAGAAACGTTCATTTCATCGAAATAAGGCACACGCAGTAATGTACAAAGCTCAGAAAGCACTACGAACTCTAGACAATATTAAAGCAACAAACGGGATTATGCGTTACAAGCAGGGCTGAGGAGTCGGAGTCCGGTGCTGGCAAAGAGTCGGAGGCAGGGCTCAGATTAAAATTTATGAGTTGGAGCCGGAGCAGGAGCTCAGTTGTAAGTTTAGAGCCTATGGCTATTTGAGAGGGAGCTCGTAATCCGGGTCCCTTGTTAGATATTAACGGTTTTGCCAAATTTACTAAAAGCTAGACTTACTTTTCCGAAAACAGTGCTCTTTTCAGCACAGCAAAGCGCGATTGTTACGAGTTACGACACCAGACTGCAGTAATGGATCTGTGAGTCTTTGATGTTTGCTTGGTTTAATAATCGCTAAGGCTGTGGCATCGTAGATGGACAGGCGTGGCGTTACTAGTAGAGGTAAGAGAAACGTTGCAAACTGTCACAACATCTTACTATCTAGTCAGAATGATCAAAACGGATCTGTAATAGTGTAGCGGTCTAAAAATAACTAAGCAAATATCAGTAGTTATATAATAAACCATATTGTATTTTTGAACAAATGGCTTTTAAAACACTTCTTTTTTGTGTTAATGCAAATGTGTTAATGCGTTTGTGTTAATGCAAATGCGTGCACATTAGAAAGAACACATGAGAGAAGCAATCGAATGTATGTTTTGCGCTCTTTGCGCGGTGTGCCTGGGCAGAACTGTTAGCTGGCATCGCCAAGACTGCAATGGGCAAAGCATGCAACGAGTCTAAAACACTGTAAGACTAGGAATGGATTGTGTCAAAATACTCGGCCAATCTACTTTTCCAAACAGACGATTTCTTGAGTCTGATCGTAAGAAACAACTAAAGTTCTCAGGCATTGGGATAACAAGTAACGGTCTTCCTAGAATTTGCTGATGTTATCATTAACTTGAGTAACGTTTCTGCTAGTAATTGCTGGCTGAACCGTGTGAACTTGTTATTTTTGTTTATTTGCTGATTTTCTCATGTTAAAAGCGCTGGTTGTAAAAAACTACCAGATTTACCTAATCAAATAAGTGTGATATATTCTTTTGATTTTGTGTAATAGATACTGTATATTTCATTTTCCAGGCAACTTGAGTCACACCAAGACAATCGAAAATGTTAATGCGTAAAAACGAACACAAGCCGAAGTCAGAGCCATGTTTAAAAAAGAGAACTCCGGAGCCGGAGTCATGCTCACGAAAACCAGAGCTCCGGAGCTTGAGCCGGAGCCATGCCCATGAAAAGGAAAAGCTCCGGAGCCGGAGCAGTTTCATTTATACGACGACCCCCTAGCCCTAGTTGCAAGCGTTGATATTTAATATAGAAAACTTCATGACTTTTGGTGTTGCCTTATTCGTTATGCAGTACTACGGCGCCCGCTTCACTGAGATGGTCGTAACGCGAGGCTCTGCTATATTTTGAGAGACCGTTGAAGAAATTTAAGAGACTACTTCGATCTCACAAAACACTACCAAACAAACTGTACACTATACCACCGAAAATTTAATGCTAAAAGGTCACATTAATAACTTGCTTCTTAATTTATCAACGATGCAATGCGACCACCAATGTAAGTCTCAATTTGCCACTTGCAAAACGTAGCTTACTTAATAATACTACACTTGCTTGGAAAATAGGCCTGTACTGTATAATGGAGCGTCAAAATAAACCATCTGAAAAAAATTTTTTTATGGCAATTTTTCAAACATATAGAGAACCTTTTTCTGAAGCACTTTGATTCATTGCAACCATGTCATACAGAATGAGCTCGTCTAAATGTTATTAGGAACCAAAGATAACCTCATTGGGCACACGATAAAACATTTTTTGTTTTTGCTATTTTGCAATTTATTTGAAGTTGTATTTTATATTTCTGAACGTTCACTGCACAAAACACAGTGAGCACAATGTGGTTCTATAGTAACCAAAGAGGATTTTATTAAAAACACATCAAGCCTTATAAGAGAAAGATGTGAATTGTAGATTCACTTTTTACATTTGCGGGTGTCTGTTAACAATTGCTGAGCTTGTGATAAAATTATTTTGCTGAAGCCGTAAAACTGAATTTTGTTGCCACGTGTGATCATCTTTGGCTGAGGAAAAAGTGATAATGAATTTTGTTTCCTAACTTGAATATCTTAACGTTTTATGTTGGCTTTACAAAACTCACAATACTCCAATCTTTGTTTTTTGTCTTCAAACTTTACTAGATGGGTTTCAATCTTGGCTTAGCAACTAACTGGTTTTTTATTTTGGCTACATTCAGTTTATTTTCAGTTACAGTTTCTGCTAATCATTTAGCTCTTTAGCACTGAACTTTGTCTATGCTTTTAAATTATTTTTTATACGCTTTTGCTGATGACAAAAGTTTACTGAAGACAGACCCATTTATTCCTTAAAATAAAATTTATACAACAAAAAACTTCATACAACATTTCATGAGTTCAATTATTAGACTGGAGTTCAGGGATTAGGCACTGTACTTCTTGGATGAATACATAAGAGAGCACAGGTCATTTTGTGCATTTGATCTTCTGACAGCACTTTTTCAGCCGTCGTGATGGTATCAGTTGAAAATACACAACCATCTGCGCTATGGAAAATCTATAAGTGATGGATACATGATCCGGTATTTTAGGTAAAAGATCAACAATGCATTAGCAGGATGTGGTTATTACAAACACTATCTTTAACCTAAAAATAGAAACATGTAAATTTGAGTTTTCTATCTATAAGTTCCGTGAGAATCTGACTAAAGGTATTCAGTATGAATTGCGCTTTTTACACTAACTCTTCTACATGAAGCAAGTGTAAGCAGCAAGCAGGTTTGGAATTGAAGGCAAGCATTCTTAGGTGAATTCGTTTTTATTTTTGAGGTACTTTTAGCGGTACTAGTCAAATTGCACAAATAAAATAAACCTGAAAATGCTCTGTCTTTTGTGCTTGCTTTTGCTTGGAAGTTTGCAAGTACTGGAGACGAAATTGGTAGTTACGGACGAATGCCAAGACAAGGATTCAACATGCAAGTGGTGCATGAAAGATGTAGAAACGTTTGCAGTGTGCTTAGAATCGCAGGATAAAGGTACGTGCTGTACGTTCTTTGAAACAACTTGCTCTAAAATCTAGAAAACGAAAGTAGAAACAATTAATTGTATTGACAATACCACATAAATCTGACTGGGCCAAATTCCAAATGGATTCGAAGAATCTGTTGTGCAATTTCGCGTAATTGCTATCTTAAACAACCATACGCTCATTTAAAATTATATTTTATATTCAATGTTAGACGTGCAAGGCTTTTGGGGTTCGTTTGCCGTACTAAAAAACTAAACGAATTTTTTATTAGCTGAAACATGGAACACTCTGTCTGGTGAAAACGTCTGTGCATATTTATTTAAGATTTACCTCACATCAAAAAACATCTTGAGCTTGGCAGACTTTAATTGTGTTGCAAAAAAGTCAGTTTTGATTGCGAATAAAGCATTTAGACAAGTACTGTTGATTTGCTTCAGGTGTTCACGCAGATATCTGAGTTTTATATGTATGAAGTCTTGCAAGTACTTCCAATGCTAATTTTGTTCTGATCACAGCAATGTCTAATGTTTTGCAGCATTTTTGAAAATATCAAATCTGTTGTTTTTCATAATCATTTAACGTGTTGTACTAAGCATCGTGGTTCAAATTCATTTACGTTTAATTGCCGGAACCGCTACCTTGCGCTTGTTTCAGAGACCTTCATCTATTTTTGAAGAAAGCGCATGTTCTATTAAGAAAAGTGGTCAAAGTTGGAAGTGCATGTTTGTTTACCGCGTTTCTGCTAGAAAAAAGTTTACTTGAACTACGTAATGTATGTACAGTATGTATCTTAGCATTATTTGAGGTGCTGTGTTGTACTTTACAAGGTGTGATTTGGTGAATGTAGTATTCAAGAACTGTAAAAACTTCGAGGGATAAATGCAGAAGGGATTTTGAAGCTGGTTGTGCAAGCTATCTTAATTCTAAAAATGTCGTACTAGTCCAAAAACATGAACTTTAAGACAAAGAAAACTGTTACTAGATAGGATTTCACATAAATTGTTGAAAAGTTCACGTCACAATTGTTGTAATTGTCATTATGTAATTCTTTTAGAGATGGAACAGTTGGTAAGTTTTTTATCTTTCCTATAAGTAAGTTTTTTAACTTTCCTATAGTCCGTGCTATCTTGCTGTCCACGGTAATTCGTGTACAATCGCTTTGGTCACTGACTCTTTGCTTACTCAACAATCTCATATTTTGTCATTTCACCGACACCGCAGTTCTTTACTTATTCCACAATCTCATATTTGGTCATTTCACCGACACAGTAGTTCAGCAAAACCATTTCGACGATTATTCAATTAGGAGACAAAGCAATGTCAAAACTATCAAAACCAAGAGCAAAACAACCTGTCATCAAATTGTCTTGTAAATGCCAAGCATTCACCTTCCCATTGCGCAGAACTAACGAGCTAGGCATAAATCAAGAACAAAAACTCCATTTTATCGGATTATCACGTTTATTGGGCCTTCTGATATCCATTGAAGCCTGAAATATGTCACAGAAATTCAGTAAAATTTGGATTATCTAGTTTTTGGTAGCCAGTCTTACTCTATAAAAGTATGCAGAAGTTCTGGTTCATTATTACTTTTTATTTTTCTAAAGCTACTGAAAACTTATGTTGCTTCACTCAGGTGGTTCGGTAACTTTCAAAGTTATAGCTGTTTCTGCATTTGAGTGAAACACCGTTGACAATTTTGTTTATATACATAGAAGAAATGCTTATTGTGCATCAAAAAATATCGTTTTAAAAAGTAATCCTCTTTAATTGAAGCAGTAGATAGACGCGCTAATTTTTCCAAGTGTAGTATATACAATCAGAACGTTCATGTTCTTTTTGGTTAAAAAAGTTAGATCCAATAACGAATTGATCATGTTCGTGTTTCCGCTGCACATAACTCTCGTGATTTGACATTAAAACATACTGAATTTCATGCAGCATTCTTCCTTTCGATTTTTTGAAAACTTATCTTTGATTTCAGTGGCAAGAAAATCTTTGTTCAGTCTTCGCCGTGCATTGAAAAAGTCAATCAACGTTGACAAAGTTGCTAACGCAGGAAACATCACTTGGAAGCTCGATTCTAAAAACATGCAGACTAACAGCACCATTACATTTTTTTCGTGGGATGAAGAAAATCAAAGGTACAAACCAAACCCAAGCCTATTTTTAAAGAATGCATCGGAAGTGTCTAACTAAGCGGTTTGCAATCTGGAGTCGCGAATCTGGAAGTTACGAACCTTTTTTGGAGGTGTCATGGATACAGCAGACATGGGCAAGAGCTCGAGTTACACAAAATTTGAAACCAGTCTTGACGCGTTTGCTGTTATTGGATATGGAAAGTCGTTTTGATGAAATTTCTTGTTCGTAATTTGATAATACGCAAATATCAAAATCATGCGACAGTCATGAAACAATATTAAAATCATATTCATAGTTTTGTTTTGTATGGTTGAGCATGACATCGCCTACCTTGGAAACGTGTGGTCAGGTTTGGTATCAAAGCTGATGATAGCGTGTATTATTTTGTAGTTTCCAACAGTGTCGTAGTAGCCCAATAGCTAAGGGGCAGAAAAATCAAGTGTTAAACAGAGCTAGTTGAAGAGTTGAGGATTTCATTCAGGCTGATTTAAACGTAAGCTCTCTTAATTTAACCAGCTAACCCCCACGGAAATCTACTTTAGCAAATGGGGGCGGGAAATTTTAGTTGCGCCAGGATCCCAGCAATATTGTGCTCACCAATGCTTGGTCCAATTGCCTAAGAGACACAGCCATATCTAGCTCAAAGCGTAATAATGTCCGGTATTTAAATGAATCTGCTCTCAACCAGGGACCCGATTTAGGGAACGCAGGGCCCTTTGCCATCTTATGTTTTCGGGACCCACACAGGTGTAACCCATTTGGTCGCTTGTCCTAAAACCGTGAAAGCATGCCCCTCTTATATGTAGTACCCCCTCAAAATTGTATCTTTTGTGGTGCCGACTTTGGTTCTGCGATTGCCTTATATATTCTTTATATATTCAACACAAATTAAAGCCTTTCCTACATTCTTCTCAAAACAAATGGCAATGCGATCTTTTCTTGGAATTTATAGCTCTTTCGCGTAGTTCAGAAGTTCTCTTCCTTAAATTTCCGTTTTTTCTAGCGTTTTTTGTAGGTTTATTTTTCGGATATGTACATTTTCATACGGATATATACATTTCATCGTTCATGGTCCTCTGCAGTTAGTCCCTCCAGAGTAGCGTCGGACATAAGATCGTTACCACCTCTAGGCTTCATACATTTGTTGTCTTCTGCTCCCTCTTGTATTTTTCCTTAGCCATAACATCTTGCAAGAACAGATCACTCTCTTCGTGACTCACATCAAGCATTGCTGAACCACTGTTCTCTACTACGGACGGATAATAATCGAGCTGATCGCAAGCAAAAAATTCACTGATTTTTGTTTTTTTGCAGTGCATTTCTTATTTCCTGTTCTTTCTTTTTCATTATTTTCTTTTAAAACCATTTTCATGCAGACGGCCTGCATCTCTCTCGCACCCAGCTATGTTCCTCAGTATCAAGCCTTTTGCATGTCACTTTCTTACTTGATGTTCAATCTTCCACTGACAAATAGCTCGCAATAACGCAAGACCTCCAGACATTGCAGAACTCCTATGTAAAGCAGTATTGTCATTCTTACATTGCGCAACAAACAATCTTATGGTGTTGTAACTGTACTGATAAGTGTCACTCGAGGTCGAAATGTTTGTATTTTTGCTCGTTTCAAAGTAAGTTGTGAAGTTATGCCTCAGCGCAGTTTCCCAAATTTTAAGTTAGTAATGAGTCGTCTTAAGAAGCTGCGCGGGGCCTAGGCCAAGGTCTGTTTGGCCTATACGTAAATGTGCCACTTCTTCCAACATGCCAACTGTGTCAAGCTGCAGCATCGTTCATCGGTCAAGCTACTGCAGTTGCATCTGGGTATTTAAAGTTGTACGATCAACAAATTGCCGCAGTTGATCCGAAAATTACCCAGTAATTCCGTTGTTTTCCTGCGCTTTACTGAAATAAGAAAAGAAATTTCCTTATTTAGAGAATATTAAGAGGTGACTAAAAGGTTGTTTATCTTAGAGTTAATATACATCGTTTTTTTGCTGAGAAAATGTGAGCAATAACAACTGTTTTTAGTTTTCAGACTTATGTCGCCCAAATAAGCTAAATGTTACCTGAATAATCACAGTAACGTTTACTACGGTAAATAGTTGGTGAACTATACCTCCTAAATTTATAAATTCTAGAATTGTGAAGATGATTAAAACACTACATTTTGTTGTGCTAATGTTTTTTTTGCAGTTAAAATAGCCTAAGAATCAGTGAACTGGAATTCTAGTCATATAGATATTTGTAAAAGCGTGATTATTATGAGCAAGATATTTGTAAAGAAGCATCACAACCCGATAATGAAGCGGGTCAAGAAAGTGGAACTTCTTTCAGGAAAAAGGAAAAAACAGAAAAGAAGACCTAAGCAAGTGTGAGGAAGCCATCCTGAATTAGCTTGGAGCTAAAGCAGTGCTTGTGAAGTTGACTCTTCCCGAATTAGTCTGAAATGTCAATTCTCTATTCAGTACTGCACCATGGCTTCTACGTGCCCCAACGTTGCAAGCAAAGCATCCTCACCTGATGCCATTGTCATCAACCTATCTGACGAGGCTGGTTTTTCCGCATTGTTGGGAATAATGTCAAAGATCCGGAACAAACCAGCTGTAGAGGCAGATCCAACTGTGCGCTAAGAATAGCGATGCCACGCATAGACAAGCTAGTCACCAAGATCTAGCACCAGCCACCTAGTGGACTTTAATTTGTAGCGCATGAAGATTACAAAATTTTTTCAAGAGTGCTTACGCACTTTCACTTATTACATTCACTTCATTCGAATTTTGAACTTGGTTCGTTAGGTTATAGTGGGATGCTATAATGGTTGCGGTGCAGAAAAGTTTGAAAACCGCTGGTTTAACTGATTCTGAAACAAGGAATTGTGAACGGAGAAAATTAAAATTTCTTGACCTCTTCAAAACAGCGAAGCGTGGACAAAAATTTGCATTTCAACAATTTTTTTTACCTCATGTCAAGAAATATATACAGTGATGTGCTGTGACCTATGCTCGTACTAACATATAAAATCTTTGTATTGTGAAGGCCTCTAGGGTTTTACATTGAACAACTAATGCGCTTGTTTGTTCGAGGATTAAAAGAAATTCTGTTTTTGTGGGAAGCTGTTACCCAAGGTAATTAGAATAGCTTAACTCAAAGCAACTGCTACACATGGAGTTTGCAGTTGGTCTTGGTGTGCCTAATTCATCAAAGAACTGCGTTTTGTGAAAGTGTTTGATAGAAACGTAGCAACTTTGCTGAATGGATGCAAAAGTTAAAAGATAACCATACTCAGACTAAGATTTTTCCAATTTTGCTTCATAATTTAGTATTTAATGATATGTATTTTTAAATTGTGTATAGATCTGTTTCACAAGGAAAAGCAGAAATTTGCTTGTGGTACTTTAATATGTGTGGACCATCGGTGCCACTATGGTTAAAGAGTTGTGTCAGTGTTGTGAAATATCATCTGAGTTCGATTTCATCAATCCCAAGCAGTACCATGTCAAAGGGTGACGTATCATCCCAAAACTACTGTAGAAGAATCTAGTCATCCCAAACTTCATTCGTTTTTGCTGCGCTAAAGCATAAACGTTACTGCTTCACAGGGGAAAGATTATAGGATTTCTTTCCTTGCACAAAAGTTCCAGTTGAGTGCTTATCTATTATTCATTCGTATACATTTTTTATTTTTCATTCATTCGTTCATTTTCATACCCGCTTTTACGCTGGGGAAAACAGCGAGGGAAGCAGCCCTGGTAGAACTCGAAATACTTCACGGTTTTTAGCAATCTCGGATAGAAACAACACACGACTTTCAGCAATCTGACACCTCATGGTTTTCAGTAAACTCAAATAACATTTCTAATAGCATTTTATATAAACATGTTTAAAATGAAGTAAAAAATTTATATATAAACATTTTCAAAAATGAAATATAAATTTTCAAATATGCTAGGCTGAGTTTATCGCTTTTCTTGCTGCAGAGGCGAGCCTATACCAGGAGCATGCCAAATTCCTGTTACGAAAGGAAACCACCTTATACCTTGCGTCGACAGAAAAGTGATCCTTCGTATGAGTGTTCACAAAAGAAGTTGCCGAATGTTGGTGAATTACTTCATACCTGAAGAACTTGATGCATGCAGTACGTTAAATGTTTTAACAGTCTCCAAATTAAAATATCTTCTGTTAAGCTTAGTGTTTGCTCTTTTTACTTTTTTGAAACTTTTCTGNAAGAAATCAACCCTGTTTGGTTTCAGCTATGCGTGATGTCTCCATTACAAACGACTCTATGATTCGTTCATTTTCCATTACAAGTAGAACGTCTGGTGTGAAACCATCAGAACTATTGGAAAACATGTTTTTAATTAGGTAACTGAAAAAAGTTCACCAACGATTTGCAAAAGTTGTTTGGAAACGTTTGATCAAATGTTAAAGTTGACTGAGCCCAAAGCTCAGCAAAAATTTAATGCTGGAACATAATGATTGGCTTAAATTTCTAAACATTGTAATCGTAATTCATTGTAAAAACCTCGATGGTCAGTTTCGTGCAACGCCAACGAGTTTACTGATTAAATCCACAAGCAGTTTATTGCATGACTTTTATTAAATACGATACTCAATGTTTTATGAAATGAGGCAAAGCTGACAATCATCCAAATATAATGTACAGTGTTTTTCAAACTTTTGATCACTGGAAACAAGAAGTAAATGTTGCAATCGGCAAAAATTTTGAGCGGCTGGTGTAATTTTTGATACAATTTTGTAATGGCCTTTTTTTGCATCATAAGTGAGTACACTATATTCTTCTCGCAAGGAAATGTTGTTGAGACTTGAGAGAGAGTCAAATTGATTTCCAACTTAGTCTTAAAAGGTGCAACAATAGCTGCTATTACAAACAAGACGTTACATTTCGTAAAACAAAAATTCCAAGACTTGCATCAATTATCACTTCAACTTCCTCAAAATATAATTACTGCTTTATACGACGTTACTTTTANGAAACCAAATGGTATTAATACCATGAAAAGTAAAGTGTTGTACTGTACAAATAAAAGTACAACATTTTTAACTTTTTTAAAAATGATGGCTCATCACTTGTCGCGGAAGCATTCATCTTTTTTTTATTGGAATACTTTCTTTTCATGTTGTGAAAACTTACGTTCTTTATGAATAAAAACCTTAATTTTCATCGTTTATCACGGATTGCGACCTACCATTACAGGCATGGCTGGATTTAGGTAAATGCGAGCCCCTAATCTCATCCACCTGTGAGGCCCCATCTCCTACGGTTACGAGGGAAAAATGGAAAAGCGCTAAGCCGAAGATGACGATATTGACGCTCTAAAAGTACGGTCAATAAATAAATTTGTAAATCTTTACTAGAGTGACCTACGATGAACGCGCTTGTTTCTGCTTTCGACGCGAAAGCGTTTAATGACATGGATCTGTGAAAATCATGCTTGGCTGGTGGGAACACGATTATTAATTTCGACAGGCGAACGCACTAAAAACGTCACAGCTAAATTTTTGACAAAACACATGGCTTACGTTAAAGTTTCATATATCTTTTTTCTTGTCTGTGCTCAACAGCACCTTCCAAAATATACAATTTCCTAAAAACGAAACACTGCACGTGTGTGTAACGGCCATGAGGACCCCGGATGTAAAATCTCGCACACACGAGCAAAACACGTCTAGTAAAAAGACCCAAATGGCTGCAACGGTTATATAGCAGTTGATCCTAGAATCACGATTCGCGTGTTTGTTACGCTTTTCAGACTGCAACAATCCAATGCAACCAAACCGTCGCGCAAAACAATGTGAGGTTTAAGCTTTCCTTACGCTGTCATTATTAAAACACCGATTATGAAATAAAAAGCTACAACCCTCGAATCAAGTAAGGCTGAACAGAGCACAGGTAACAATTAAAAAAGTTTTGTCCTGGCCTTCTTCATAATAAAATTGTATAGGAATTCTTTAAAATTTGTTTGCCTAAGTTTGCAACTTTTAATACACCGAATACTTAGTGTGGACCACCCAAGCCCGTAGACACGGAGGGCATTCGAGGGTAGTTCATCACCAATATTTTTGTTTTACCCCACATTTTGTTGTGCCCAGACAATTTTTTTCCAAACAAATAATAAAAACAAAAATTGTTCCCCCCAAAAATGTATTTGCCCTACCAAGCCTTAAAACCTGGCTACGAGCCTGGGACGACCTATCCTGGAACACTGTGACCTTTTAAATCAGGTTGAAATTTATTGAATCTTGAAGAAGACCTTACTTCTGAGAAGTCAGTGACCATCAAGCTAAAAGATTAGGCTCCACGTATTGGGATAATCCAAGACCACTAATCTAAGGCATCAGACCCAAACGCTGTTCTGTCATTTTGCTCACTCTTTGTCTCCTGGGGTAGAGCTCTGTGGTTGCCATTAGAGAAACTGACTTTTGCTTGTTATTTAAGCTCATCAAAATCTTGTCTGATTTACTTAGCATGGAAGCCGTACAAACTTGCGCAAGTATTCACTAGCAATAAAATTTCTGAATGACTTTTTATAGAAAAACTAACAAAACTGTTGCATTGCTCAAGTTCAGAAGAAGCAAATATGCTTTTATTGTAGGATAATGCTAGCCTTACACATAGCTCTTATCTGCAGTACAACCTTAAGCTTTGATCAGGTGCATATCAAACACGAACAACCACAAGTTCTTTCGCCTGATTCAAGCGTAACAATCGACACGATTCACTAGACGCAGGACGCATCCGACGCGCGCTGAGTATGACGACACTATACGTCGGCATGCGGCGTGACCAACCGTCATTTGGGGACAGACTTGGACAAGTATATTTTTCTTAGCTTTTCTTAATTAGATTGGAATTAAAATTAGAACTAACACAGCTGTCACAACTTAGATTAGAATTAAATTTATCGGATTTTCGAAAAACAGAAATTGAAGTAAAATTAGAATTAGAATTGCATTTACTCAAATGATTTGGAGCAAGTTTAATCCAAGTTCAATCCATGCCCAAATCAGGATTCATTCTGATAAGCAGGGCCGCAACCAGGAACGGGCAAACCGGGCAATTGCACCCCCGAAATTTTTGCAAACATCATGGCATTCACGTACTTCACACGAAAAGTTATTTCTCGAGACTGCGTTACCTCCACGTGAACCTCTTCTCCGCATACGTTTGTGTTGCGTCATATAGGGATACATAAAACTTAACCAATCAATGTACCATGCTTCCGAAAACTCCCAACCCAGAACTGGAGACAAGCTTTGAGGCGCTGATTGTGATTGTGAAGTGGAACCATCCGTTTCATGAAAGTGACGTTGGGGTTGTGAATGTGACCTCACAGAGCAGGAATCCATATGCTACCAATCGAGGCTGCCGCTACACAGTGTTGCCATTTTAGATGATTTGCTGCCAAATCTAGCAGGATTTTCTCACTGTGAGCTGTAACATTTTCAATCTAGCAGTTAGCTGATTTTCTAGCAGACTATTCCAGTAGCTACCTTCAATCATGTGCAGTTTTTTTTTCGTCTGTATGAATATTGTTCTCTGTATTATTATTTGTATAATGTGTCATCTATTCTTCTGTTTTTTTATTATTATTAACTGATGTCTAAGATAGACTGGTATATCTAAGAATGACTGTTATATATTTTGAAAGCTTCAAAAAGACTGCTGCTAAATTGTTAACAAAAAGCTTTTAAGCTTTCAGTGAAACAGTATGAGCGATTGGTAATAATCGTGAAGGAGCTTACGCTTTGCTGAACTTATCAGCATTTCCTCTGTTTTAATTGGTAAGGAGGGGTGACGGAACCGGGGGGCGCAGGGGACTAGGCCCTCATTTTTTCTGGGAGGCCTAGCCCCGCACTTTTAAATTTCGAAATTTGCTTAAATATGTTTAGGTAACACAATCAGTGTGGGTCCATTGTTGAAAAGTAATTCTCTTAATGAAAAAAATCTTCCTCAGTTTTTGACGTGCACTTGTGCCCCCCTCATTGGCATCCGCAGAAAATTTTCCAGGGATGGGGGCAAAACCAAAATTTTGCTTATCCGTTTCAGGTTGCTGATGATGCAATGCAAATTGACGTACACAAAATGTTTTACCCTACCTGCGCCACAAAGAAAATGCCCAATATTACGGCAACAGTTGCAAACAGTGTTTTCTCCAAGGAAATTTTACACTGAACAAATGTTTGTTTTATTGAGCACGAATGTCTTTAATTCTTAAGAGTGAGTTAGCAGAGTTATAAATGAATTACAAACCTTGTGAATTATTGGAATAAGTATAAATTTTTTTCAAAATACTGTACGAAAAAAGTACATACATAATTCGAATAGGTTCTATTTGTTTTAAGGCTGTCACAATGTTTTGGAATGTTTCAAGTGCCCGAGAATGAGATTTCATTGCCCAAATGGTCGGGTGGTATTGCGCATTTTCGTAACTTGAGGGGACATTGGTTTAAAAAAATGCGCTTTGTTGGCAGCAATGCTTCTTTTTCACTTATGCTCCTTTTCAGGCACGGCGAAACAACGGTAGGGCAGGGGAGCAGTAACAGTGTTGAGGGAAATGGAAACTTATAAAAAACAAGCAAATCGTTACCAATATTTTTGTTACGCTATTTATTGTGTTGTTATACTTCATCATCTCCCAGCGGATTTCATTTTACACTTCTACGACTTTTCTGTGGCATGCTGTCAGCCATTCCTATAACGTGATGGTCAGTTTTGCGTTTTTTGTCTT
>JGI24158J21664_10003044_pt1 | contig 20782 bp, 18 predicted proteins | sample Ectturendosymbi3_FD_21664 | JGI IMG/M metagenome (IMG submission 21664) | reverse complement strand
TTTAAAAATCAGGACTGGATCTGGACGGCAAAATTAGACAGTCCGCTCATCTCTGCTGGAATATAGAGATGTGGAATTGTACCGTTCCTGCAGAGGTAATGTTGCAACTTTATTCTTCTACAATGTCCCACAACTAATTAATAATTTTAAATTTCATGACTATTTAATAATATTGACTTTTTTCTACCCGGTTTGTCTTTTTTTCAGACATGGTTTGGCTTTTTTTCTTAAGAGACGTCTGGCAAACCTGAAGCAGGTTCGATAGAAAGTGTAAGATTGCATTGGTAAGTAGGGAGTGTAGCGCGGGGGCTCCTTTGGCGTGGGGTCCGATTAGAAGAACTCGGTGAAATCGGCTCAAAATCAACCCTGTCTGGAGGGAATAACTGTAGGCTAGAGCAGTGTTTTTTTGAGCCGTTTTTGGGGGTTGCCTGTAAAAGGCGGAGCTCCGGAAATAGCGGAGCTTGGTTGCGAATGTTTGATGACGTGACCGGAATGGAAAAAAGTTGCGTTGCAAAAGCAAAAAAAGGAAAAAAAGTTAAGGAAAAATGCTTTATCATTGCAACTTAATATGTGTTTTCCCTAAACATGGAATGCATGGAAGTTTCCGATGTTTAAAAATTTTATACATTGTTGCGGCAGGTAGATGGCGCCCATGTGAATAAATATTCACCGCTAGATGATTGCCATAAGTTACAAGTCACTGCGATAGTCACCACAAGCGAATTATCGTTGTTCACTTATCCCTATATAATGAGAGTGTGACATAGTAGTAGTAGAGTGAATTCGTCGAGGGAGCTCTATTGCTGCTAGTTGCTTTCCTGTCAGTTAATGCCTCGAATTGTCATCTTTCTCTTGTGCTTGCCTCAGTAGTTCAAGGCGATGCAGTCAACTGCAACAATATCCACAACTGTTGAAACCTATATTTTTGTCCCCGAACCGTTGTGAAACTCAGATAACCAAAAATACTTAAATATCAAAACAGACTCTTTTTTACCGTAGTGTAACATCACCTTTTGCAGTGCAATTATTTTTACTACCATTTAGTTCTCATTGCTCCACGAAAAATATCGGTTTTAACGACTTCGGTTACGTCACCAAACCTCCGCAACCAACCTCCGCTATTTATAGAGCTCCGCCTTTTACAGGCAACCGTTTTTTTGGGTGTCAAAATGACACCCTAAAATTTTGCAATGACACCCTTAATTCTGAAAGCCGGGATATCGTTTTGCCTTGTATTGAAGTAAAACGGTTTGAGGAGGAAAAACAACAGACGGCTGCAATGTCATAAGTCGATTCAATTTTCTGGCGCAGAAGCTGGAAGCAAAAATTGTACGTTTAGTAACTGTGCATTGTCATGCGCACCGCCTCGCTTTGGCCTCTTACGATACTGCCGCAGATTTGTACAGTATTGTGCGTACGAAACTGCAAAAACATTTTAATGCAATTATGGAAGTGTTTTTTGACGTTGCGATTGGCCGGCTTGGCGATGCAGCAAGCTACAATGAAGACAAAAGCTTGGCGGTTGCAGCGCGCATGCACAACAAGGGGTGGTTGTTCAGTGAGGCAACAGTGAGAGCAAGGTCTGAGATTTTGGGCATTTGGGCCGCACTGAAGCAGCTGCCAGAAAATAAAAATGATGCAAAGTGCGTTGTTTTACTGCGACTTATGAAAACAAAATATTTCAACATGCTGCTTTCCTTTTGTCAACGTTGGCACTTCACCTGACCAAACTGAGCAAAGTTTTTCAGGCGGGATGTTTTAACTTTGCACAGATTAAAGCTTCCGTAGAACTGTGCATCAATGCTATCTGACGCCACTGCTAAATCCAAGCCTAAAGCTAATTGCAAAAAGTTTGATAGTGAATTAGAAGATCTCAGAATGCCAGATGGTTTGGCTGAGTGTGTCAAGTGGCATGGGGTTTTATCAGGGCACCGAAAGATTAGCAAATTCAAATTGACTATCCCCATAAACAAAAAGGGAGACAGGAGTGAATGAACATTGAACAACTACCGTGGCATCTCTTTGCACAGTCTCCCAGGAAGAGTGTATGCCAGGATGTCGCGAAAATAATTGAACCAAAGCTGGATAATATCCAGTGCGATTTTTGTCGCGGCTGTAGCACTATAGACCAAAGTCTCACTCTCCAGCAAATTTTAGACAAATCCTGGAAACATGCCAAAGATGTATGCACATGTTTTGTCGACCTCAAGAAAGTATATGGTCAGGGTTCCCCGTGAAAAGCTTTGGGGGATGTTGCGGGAATATGGCGTTGACGGGTGCCTCTTGCTGGCCATCAAGTAACTGTATTCCTGTTCAAAAGATTGTGTCCATGTCGATGGAGTCAAATCACAACCGTTCAGTGTTAGTGTTGGACTCCAACAATGGTGTGTGCTGTCACCACTCCTCTTCATAATCTATGTCAAGGTTAATCGCACTACGGCCCGCAGGCCAAAAGCGGACCTGCGAGGCCATTTCACCTGGCTGCAAAATACATTTTACCAATAATGAAAAAATAATGTATTTACGAAAAATATGTTGATTTGGAATGTAACATATATCCTGAAAAAATCACACTGCGCAAGATGTCCAGCCCTTGAACTGTTGTGCAATAGCTTATGTGGTCCTCTCCCAAAAAATTAGAAGAGCCCTGGTCTATATGAATTGGAAAGACAGTCACAGATGCATCGACGAGAGTGTCACTATTGGGAACTGCAGGATGAATCGTTTGCTTTTGCGGACGAATTGGTACTGCATGCATGGATCTTCTCAACAGGGTCTTCAGCACACATTTGATAGGTTTTCTGCTGCGTGCGACCCAGCAGGTACGAAAATCAGCACTAAAAAGATTAAGATTGGCTTTCCAGGGTTTGTGGTTCAGAAGTTATAACTAAAAAACTAAATTTTGGTAAAGACTAAAAAGATCAGGAAAAGACCCAAAAAGATTCTTTTTTCCTAATTTTGATTATTTTACCCTAATGTTGAACCGGAAACCCTAGAAAGCCAATCAAAGACAGAAAATACTTGGATTTTAGACTAGTTTCCACTAAAAATTTGAGCAGAGCGCTTTCTTCTTGTGGCTGAGGCCCAGGGCCCAATAACCTCAGTCAAAAAGGTTTAAACCTACCCAATTTATGATGACATCATCCACTAAAAACCTCAAACCCTTTTTCATTGCAAACTAGAAGACTTGCTGAGTCTTTTGAGGTTTGAATAGCTCTTCAGCACAGTTGACTAGCGAGTTGCAAAGTGCCATGAAAATATAGGCTCAATGCGTGGTTTCAAAGCAGGGCATCTCGTATACTGGCAGTGAATATGTTAAGATGAGATACCTCAAGAATCAGTCCTTTGCCTCTTGGGATTAGCATCTAATTTTTTCCATTGAACGATTTTTTGTATGCATAATTTTGACTTGTTCTTCCTTGTGTTCCTGTCAATATTTAGTTCTGTTATGTGCGCTCATTTTGTGAGATCTAGAAATGTTAATACTTTGGTACGAAGGATTTTCCTGAGAAAAGGTGCTGGCAATCAGGTAGTTTTTGAAAGATTACCATTATGCCAGTTTATTGAAATACCTTGTAATTGAAACCCAACCAAGTTTTTTATTTGTTAACTCTGCTATTTCTCTTAGTTCTTCATACATAAATGCACAAAATTTGGAGAAAAATAGATTACAGCTAGTATGCAATAAAAGCCAGATCCATATTTGTGTGTAGACTAGTATATGCACTGGAAAAACCCGATTATGCACAGATACATAGACCAAAGCAAAAGTGTTACAAACCTATTTTTCAATGATGCATATTGTTTAGCGCTAGCGCATGTTATAAATTGAATTATAGCAATAATATAAAAAAAACAAATTGTTGCACTCCATATAATGTTTTCCAATTTATTTATAAAGGTTAGGGAAGTCAAGAAAATAGTTCTGGGTTTGTATGTAATAGTTTGCATGAGACAGTAGCTTTCAATTGAAGATCAAGGATAACCAATGTCAGATACAGTGGTAGGTTACTGCAACAATATTGCGCTTATTCAATGATATATCATATGTGTATAACAATTGTTTTTCTATTTGTTTTATTTTGTGCAAATGATATTTATGGATTCAGCTTGATTGTCTGTTTTCTGAAAACATTTTTTTGCTAATAAAATCTTTTTACCAAGTTTTTGATTGCATGGCATCCACTAGTTGTAAAATGACTGGCTGCATGACAACTTGTGTATATTACAAAATTAATGTCAAGTTTTATGCAGACAAGCTGCGTCCAGTGAATTGTATCTACTCAGTTGCTGCCACACGCTGTGAGTTCAATGTGAACTAGAGTCCTAGTCTTAGATGCACTGGAGCTATCCTGTCTGAATTGTGCTTGTGTATTCAACTGATTTTAAAAAGCTTAAAATTGTACATTGTGTGGAGTCTGGCATTTGATTGTCATTTTTACTCTGTGGCATGCATTGTCATTGGAACAAATGATGTAGTTTTTCTTTCCAAATACTAATCTAGCCACATGTTTTTGGTTACTGTTTAGTAAGGTTTTAGTTTTCTGTTGGGAATGAATGTAAGAAGTTTCTTAGTTTTTCTGTAGAACTTTCACAACTTTTACTATGGCTCATTCAGTGGTGTTTGGGCAAACTAGTTTTCTTGCCCAGATGATTCTTGTTTCTGATGTTAGATCAAGTAACAAATGTAAACAAATGTTCAACCTGAAACTGAAAACCTTACTTAAGTTTGCAGTGAAACAAGCAGTGAACAACCAATGTTAGCAATATCCAAGCTGTTGCTTACAGGAAAAGACACACAAAAACCTAATTGTAGAAATAACTTTTCAGTGTAAATGTAGCTCAATTCAAGGTGAGCGTAGCTTCTATGAGTTCTTCACTGTAATTACCTTAAAGTTTTATAAAGTAATGAGCACAGTGCAGGTAAACTGAACAGTATGCTTTCCTGAATTTTGATGACATTTAAACTTGTTTACTTCTTGTAGAGCTGGTGGATTTGTGTTTGCCTCATTTAACTTATTTCTTTCTGTGGTTAGCTTTGTACATTTGTTCTTTTTACTATCAGTANTAAACATTTTGCATTGCAGTTCAAATCTCCAAAAGCAATCAGAAATGGAAAAAGTTTATCATACTCCAAAAGGCCTCAACCTTCCCCTCTNAAACATGAAATACTGCGGAGAGAACTTGGCCTAGATGATGATGACGACAATACACTTGCAGGTATATAGCTGATCAGAAAGCACTGCAAGTTATGTTGGTAACTATGGAATCTGCATGTGAGTTTGTTTGCATTTTAATCTTCTAAAGCATCTAATTAATACAAATGCAGATATTTCTACACCAAGTGACACAGACTCAGAATCTGAGGAAACTCAGCCAAGTGAAATTGAGTTTAGAATACTACAAAAGGAGTTACAGTCATGTACACAGCAAAAAGACCTCCTTCAAAGCAAAAATATGGTTTGTTTACACAATGGATAGCCAGCAGATTTCATGTGTCATTCATACCTTTTTTTAAGCCAGCACTTTATAGTGCTTGTGCCACAGTGCACATCTTTTTACCACTAAAATTGTGCTGCATGATGTGTCGGTGACTAGAGTGTGCTACTGTTGTAGGCAAATCATTAAAAAATCCTGTTGTTTTTTCCCACTACTCTTTTTCATGTTTGAACTGTGAAAGTTCTTTTGTAGGAGCTTCAAAGAAATTTACAACTAATGAAAACACGTTTAAAGCGAGAAGAAACAGCTAAAAAGACCCGCACAAAAATTCTGCACAAAGTTCATGGTGAAGCACTAAAAGACAAGCACAATTTGATTCTTGACCTTCAGGCAAGTAATTTAGGTTTAATGCAGCGGTTACAGAAAATTTATTAGATTTTTCTTGGAATACCATTTGTAAATTTTAGTCAATCAATTGTGAGAAGTGTATCTTGCTAGGTCCTGTACTGCTGAGTAATATGATTGTGTTCATGCATTGTGTTTTTTGTATGTACACAATGGTTCTATTGTACTGTATTTGCGTATTGGTTTTGAAAGACATTGCTTTGGTGATCTCAAAATCTGGTAGTAGCTGGAGCTAAGCAACTTGTCTTTGACAATTCCTGACCTGATTAACGTGCATCGACTTCTTGTGGTGGTGTGTTGTTAAATGGTTGTGAATGCTCAATCTTACACAGATCAGTTTTTGGTGTTTTTATGATTTCTTGTTACCTTCCTATGCCTGGAAATGACGGTCAGTTCATTTGATGTTGTGAATTCTGGGATATACGAATGTGCTGTCACTTTGGCGGTACATGAGCATGTGCACTTATTAATGTATGGAAGTGTTTTTGCTTAAATTGGAGCTCAACCGATGAGACCTTCTTGGACCGATACTAATATTTTTCATTGCAATAACCCAGTGGTGGGCAAACTGCGGCTCTCGAGCGGCATGCATCCCGCAGACATGTTTTGTGTGGCTCTTGTAGCTAAATAGCAATATCTCATGGATAGCGAGTTGTCCCCTCGTATTTAATGTTTGTTCATTTATCAGTGTGTTTATCCAATCAACGTAAATGCAGTTGGTGATAGCTGTCCAGTTCGCCAACCATTTGTCGCAAACTTGTCTGCTGTAGGAATGCAACTGACCGAAATGTAAGAATATCTGGCTCTAAAAAATTTAAGTCAATGCCACTCGACAGTTGAGCTCTGGCGACAGTTTCCACAAGTAAATAAGCAAAACTTGAAACCAGTGTACGACTCATTTCTGTAGTTAGCACGACATATACTGTAAATTTTTATTCTTTGTAATGAAGTTCGTAAAATCAAAACACCGTGTAACCTTACCGTAACAATGAACACTTGGTAGAATTAATTCGCACAGCTTTAGCAACGTATTGTCCAGACGTTCGGAGGCTATCAAATCAAAACAAAAACCTTGTACATCTTGCTGTAGGTGCTTTCATGTAAAACTTGCATTGTTTAACGAACTGTTTTTGACACTACAAATATTTGCAGTGGTACAAATATTTGTGATGTTGTAAATGAAATCTACTTAGATTTTGCGGCTCGTTGGTGTTTTCGATTTTCTGCAAATAGCTCTTCCATTGAACAAGTTTGCCAACCCCTGCAATAACCGATGTCAAAACCGGTATATTTGCATTATTCAAACCACAGTTAAGTGGCGTTACAATACATTTTAATTAACTCGCAAAAAGATGGGAATACCTCGCAACTGACGAAAAACACAGAAATGTTTGCATTTTCGCAAAATATTGATTTAATAATGAAAATTAAGTTTTCGTTCAGGAAGTTTAGCGTTAATAACTCTAGAGATGGGGTAACAACTTGAGCTTCCGAACACTACGCGCAAAATAATAACGTAGTGCCTTTGATGAGCAAATATTACTGATACATATCGCCGGATTTTTGCCGATATGGTGGATCGGCTTCCTTATGTAACGATTTATCATTCCAGCTCTGAAGATTTATACTAGCTCAAAGTCATGTCAACTGCATCTCTGTAGGTGTTTTAACTGCTGGGCCTTGTGGCAGATTTAGAAGTTACAAACATTTCAACAATCTCTTTTGAACTTTTCGGCATCAAACATTGACACTTAATACGATACTGAGCTCATCTCAAACATTTTAACAGGATTTAATTGAAGAAGGCGGAGACCATGCGAGTTTGAAGCTTATTTCAAGTATTGAGAAGCTTCATGACGAAAAATCAGAGCTTCAGCATAAGATCATCTCTATCCAGGAGGATTATGAAGATAAGATTCACGAAGTATCTATGTGCATTTTACGTATCCTTTTTAATGTTCATCACCATTACGCAACAAAAATTTGGATTGACCAACGAATGAGTTTTGATGCTTCAAGAAAAATTGACGTTTTCTAACTGAAGAGCTTAGATTACTTGAACTCGAGAGTGTGAGTGTGACTCCACATCAACACTGGACAGTTTGCTTGTATCTTCTACAGATAATTAGTTTTAATGAGCGATATGTGCTAAATAGTGCGTTGCTTTTTATAAAATGGTTCTCCCCAATGCAGATGGAAGATGCAATGCAAACTTGCGGAAACGAGGGCCAACCCACTTTCATTTCTGAGGTATGTTGAACTTTTGACTTGCACGTGAGGAGACAACATATGTTACGGAATATTGGCTTTTTTATGCCTGTACTGAAACAAATTGATGTTTTCAAAGAGTTGTTTCTGGGGATTCGCATCGCGGAATTAATGTGGTGTAGAGTAGAAATTCGTTGGTGATGATAGTTTATATATTCTGTGGTGCTATTTCCAAACTGCAGAGAAAATCGTTTTGGATCATTTGGGTCGGCCAGCCTGTCGTAAAGCGTTCATAGATGTTTTATTCTGATTTTTCATAAAAGATGAAGGAAAGATTTTGCTAGAAGATGATTTGCATCGAATGTGGCTTCTCCGACGCAATATACCGGGAATAAACTTTAGTTTTCAAAGCTAGGAGCCGCTGATCAGTAATCACCACAACATTTGCTTCAGTGCAACACGGGAATATAAACAAGCCTTGTTTGTTGATCGTGAAACAAAGTCGACTAGACAACCGACTTTTCACCAAGAGTGCGATTGTGGTGTGAGCAGCTCGTTCTTTTGGTGTAAGTTTTGGTAATGTACCCAACGATCGTGCCATACTATAGCACACGTGAAAATCCAAAGTGTGGTGCACGTCGTGCTATTGGCTTGATTTCTTCGGATGCTAAATGAAGTAGGTTAAAACATTGAAGTTTGAACACCCGACGTTCAAGGTGCTTCCTCAAAAGCACATGTCAGACACTGGTTGAAAAAGCAATGCTTATTCCCCTTGCGCGACGTAGCCTCCGGAAGAATAACGATGGGATGTGCAAGCTTGTGTCAGTAGGATGTTCACTTAAACACAATAACTGCCATGAACCAGTCAGAGCAATACTAACAATTAGAGCACTTTTTCTAAATAGCAACGTATGTCATTTTAAATTTTTGAAATTTCTTGTGTTTGTTTCAAAAATATGTTCGACCTGCATCGTCGATGTTGCTGAGTCGGTTTTTCTTTGGAAGTGAATGCGGTCAAAACCTACCAGCGAAATATATTAGAGATAGATGGCGTGTAACCCTTGATGGGACGCTGTTATTTTTAAATAGGTAATTTTGTTCGTGTAAAGCATTTTCACGCCTTGTTGCAGGATCAGGACCAGTTGATTGAAAAGCAACATGAGTTGGAGAAGGAATTGCTTTCCACCCAAAGGTGATCGACGGTTCAGACAGTTATTTGTTTTTCTGCACTATTGCATGCGGCCAACGCAGCACGATCAATGTCGAAGAACAACTAAGCAATTTACGCATAACTCGTCCTTTATGCGTTGTTAGTTGACATAACAATGCGCTCTCCCATCAGCACTGTTGTCTGAATTGGTCGGAACAAGTAAAACTTATCTTCAGTTTGGCATCGTATAGCCTCTTGTGGGAGATGGAGCTCTGCAGCCAAGTAAGTCAGAGATATCCGGAACCACATGACTGGCGATCTTCTGTGTCCAACGACCGCTGTCTGGAAAAAGGGACCCGGTCCAGGATACGGTGACGTCACAAACAGCATTTAGTCAACTCAACTCCAGTGCATAAAACAAATCCCACTCGACACTACATATGAAGACAACATCTACAACACTTGCGTGGCCAGTACCCATCTTCTTTATTTTTGCAACCTCGTCCACACTCTTGTGGCAGGAATAACACCGAATAGTTTTCACAAGCGCTGTCTGCAGAGTTCAGCTGCCATGTCACTCGGAGGAACAAGATCAGGAATAGTACAGTCTTTAAGCACACCGGCTGTAGCTTTCTCTTCAGATATCTGAAGACATGGATTCTTACACTAGCATGGCTGCTGCGTTCACCATCTCCCTGAGGCCCGTTTACTCAGAAACTTAACTCAGACTGCTGTGGATCCAGCAACCCCCCCTTCTGTTCAACGTTGTAGTATCGCACGGCCGAAAATAATGGTAGAAACGACAGCTGCCTGTCCCACATTCGAGAAGCAAAATCCAGCACAGAGATATAACCAACGAAAAAGCACAGTTTGGTTGTTGTGATAAACTCGAGTGTAAACTCACTGGTTAAAGTTTTTGTGGATGCAAGTAATGATTTTCCTACCGGGAAAACTGACCTTCGCTGCGCATAATAACTGTTAGTGGACTCGATTAAATTTTATTCCTTTGTTGGCCAGTGTCAACACAGCTTGTAAAACATGCCTATTAGAAGCTTGTAAGTCATGTACTTGTTCAGAAGACAAATGTTTCTTATATTTGGGGAAATCTGAAGTTTGCCTCCTTTATTCAGGAAATTACTTGAAGCTTCAGCGAGGCAGGAATCTGCAATGGAAGCAAAGAATGGAGAATTATCGAAGATAAAAGCTGAAAACGTACGTTGCTCACCTTTCTGATCTCATTGCTTTAAGGATTGCTTCCTGACTTGAAAGCGGTCAATAAAACGCCCGCTTCTTTGTTCAGGAGAAAATACGAACAACGAATGAAGAACTTCGTAGAACAGCCGATGAACTAAAGGAAGAACTGAAGAGCTCTGAACAGTAACGTTTTTCGCATCTTTTTCTCTTGTGTTCAAGTACCGAGTTCTACAGATGCTCTGTTCTTTTGCGTAGGGCACACGTTTTGAGGGAAAAGGAAACGTCTTACATGTTGAAGAAGCAAAAAGAGGAAATGAAACTTCTTGTTCAAGAAAAAGAAAGAGTAAGATTGTTGAGGCGCGGTATTTCATATGTGGTTTCATAAGCTTTTTTGTGTTGTTTTCTTCCTAATTTTATGTTTTTTCCTGTCTTTTAGCTTCAAACCATGAAAAATACAATTGAGAGTGATATGTTATCACGGCTGAGTGATCAGGAATCGTCATCCAATCAGATGGTGGTGAAGCTGCAAGAGGAAAATCGACAGTTTTCTGCTGATATTGAAAGGTTATCTTCTTACGTTTAAGCTTCAGCGACGACAGCGCATCGTTGCAGCCGTTAACTCTGCTGTAATGTAGTCGCTTCAGTTCTCAGTTTGTAGCTCATTTGCTGCTAGTCATACTTACTCCACCACTACTTGTAGAACTGTGCTGCTGCATCTTCTTTTTTCTATCGTTGTCAGGTTGCAAAGAGAAATGGTGTCTTTACGAGACAAAGCAACGCGACTGGACGACGCCGAGAACGAGTGCGAGCGAACGAGAAACCGTAACAACGAGCTGTTGGACACGGTCAAAAAGCTTGAAAACGCCATGGACAGACAGAAAGCTGCGTCGAGAGAAAAGCATCAAGGTCTCGAGTGCGAACTCGAAGAAACCAGGATCGCGATGCAGAAGCAGCGCAACGATGCTCTGGAAAGTTACGAGGATCTGAAGAAGATGATGGTCAGAAATGAAGAAGCGCTGAAGGAAGACCTTTCTCACGCCGAACGAGTTAACAAAGACCAGAAAGACGAATTTGAAAAATTCTCGAAAAGGTAGATACTTCTTTGTGGTGCAGTTTAGTGCATGCACGTTGAAGTACGCACGTTTTCATTGAAATTTTCTGCGCAATTCAGAAGAACCTTCTCATCTTTTTCCAACCGCAACTTCGTAAAAACTCGTAGGGGGTTGTTGGTTGGTGATATAGTTGTATCCAGATCCTATATCCAGGGTTTTTTAAGGTTTGACCTTGACACCGCTAAGACATTTTGAGAGACCGAAACTATTTTACCGAAATACCGATGTTGGCATAAAGCAAGGATTTAGTGGATTTTGGTGGTGGTCACAAAGCGAGCTCTGCTTTATTATTTTGAGAGACCGTTGCAAAAATTTGAGAGAGCATTTCGGTCTCTCAGAACGCCTTAAAAAACTCTGTCTCTGTAGATAGTTTCTGTGGAGCGAATGTGGAACCTTGCGCGCGCAAAGGAATCACCCAGCACTTGCGTATCAAAAGAAATTAAAGATGATCCCAGATGGAAATCAATTATTATCGTGAACTGTGCCTGCATTTTGAGCGACCGCCTTCTCAGATAAAACACTGCAATAGTTGATCTATATCTACTTTCCCAAAATTGTGGCATAATCTCACATCAGAACGATCCAACGTATGACAGGTTTGGTGTATCATTCAAAAAAACAAAGCTCCTTCAGTGTAAAATCTTTAGAGAACTGTGACAACCCGTTGAAGCAACGGTTTCTGACGAGTCATGAAAGGATACAGCTTTACAAAGCTGATCTACGCTTCACGAATATTATAGCTGCTCAGTTGTGTTTATGCTGTTCTCTTCTGAGGTTATCTGAAAACAAACGAGATATGTTTCGCAAAATTATGTACATTTTAACATTTCAGAAACATAGCAATATCGTGAACGTTGCCCATCCGCTGCTGCTATAGTTAATGGCTGGTTGTTCTTCGGAAGTTTAATTTTTGTAGCCACGTGTTAACTTTTTTGTCAACGTAGCTAGACACCATTCAATCTGACATTAACGTAATTACATTGTTAGCCTCCAGGAAAAACTGACGAAATCTGGCGAGAAAGTAAAACAGCTGGAAGAGAAGTCGAACGAACTGTCTTCTAAACTAGCACTGAAGACAAGCGAGGTCAGTGTTGAGAGTTACTTCAGTCACGATGCGTGGATTCTTCATATGATGGGTTAGTTTTCATTATAAATATTCATGGATTTAAAACATTTTTCGGTCCTTACTTCGATGTACGTGGTGGATAGATTGAGAAGATGACGCAACAGCACAACGAGCAGCGGTCGCAGCTTCTTCGCATCAACCAAAGCTTAGAAGACAGAGAAGCAGAACTGCGGAATGCCCAGAACAAGATACAGGACTTGATGAACGCCTTGGATGAGGGAAAAATTGAAAAAGAAAACTACGAACGTCAGGTCCGCCGATTTTTTAAATCTGCATTTAACTGCCATTACTTGACGGCAGCTGTATTTTTAAAATCAGCGCTTGAAGCGGCGTATTCAACCGTGACACGGCAGCGTCGTGCGAAGTATCCGCTACGCATGACAGAGCGATCGTTTAATGTGATGTCAAAATTGATGTCTCACTGGATGATGAGGTCGCAGTTCTTTCTGGATCATATGTGCTAAACATGCGCGTTGATTTGTCGTTGCAGCTGGCGTTGCTGAGCGGCAAATCCACCAGCGCTCTCGCGGAGAAGGAAAAGGAAGCAGGAGATCTGCGCATGCGCCTCAGTTCAACGGAGCACGAGGTGCAGAATGAAAGGAGGAAGAGCAAGCGAGCCGCAGAAGAGCTTTCACGATTGCAAATGAAGGTGCGCGCGTGTGTGGCTGAAACTACAAGTTCAGGTGAGCGCGACTTCGCTCACCAACTTCCACTAGTTTCGGTAACGTTCATCGTTACTTAAAAAAAACAAATTTTGTTTGGCAACAACGCCAGGTATGTGACGTTTTGTTACTGTTTCGACGTAAGTTCGTTGTACAAGAAATTGCACAATACACGTTAATCGTCTATCTTGCAGATGCACGAGTTGGAACGACATCTTTCTGGAGAACAATCTAATCATAGAGCTGAGTTGGAAAAACTTCAAGAAACTCACAAGCACGAGCTTTTGAAACTGAGAGCTTCCTTCGCTATCACGACGCAAAGCCTCCAGACTAAAACAACGACTTTACAGAAATCATTGCGGTAGATTTGTAGTTTAGCTCAATGTTTGTAGTTCAGAGATCATTGAAAAGTTGAGCCGCGTGTAATCAATTGCTGATGTGATCCGTTTCGTATGGCGCTAAAAAGTTACGCCTTGTCAAGAAACTAGAAGTTCCCACGTGTCGTTACCTCATTTAATGAACACTTCGCTGCACGAATTTTTTTGACTCTTTCATGTTTTGCTCATTGCGTCATCTGAGGTAAGTTTTGCAATGGTGCAAGATCAAGATTTAAATCGCTTTTAGCAAATCTGATAAACGGAAGTGATTCGTGCGTCCTTAGTTGTGAAATCGTTGAATGCATTTCCGAGCAAACGCAATGTTTACTTTGAGCATGCAGCACCAACGCATGGGTGTTTTCCAGATTTATGATCTCTTCGCTTCAGCAGTTAGCTCATGACAATTCATTGCTGAAACGAGAAGTTGGAATGTTTCCGGATTTTCTGAAGCAGTCAATAAAGCAAGCTGGTAAAGCGGTGGGTGATGTTGTTGTTCTGACCATGCCCACTGTATAAACACCTTGCGGCTGTTGTTGCCGGGGTTACTGCGCTACAGTGGAATCCTTGCATTTCTTTTGTGTTCTTCGCTCGGCAAGTAGACGATAGATATCAATGACATTTCTTCGCTTTAGATTTCAGAAGCCGTTGCAGAGGTGAACGAAAACTGTAAGGATTTGGTCAGAAAGTACAAGAAAGAGATGAAGTTAAGAAAGAAATACCACAATGAACTGGTTGAGCTGCGAGGTAGAGTTGTAGCTTGTTGAGTGATTGATCATCTTTGTATTCTTTCTTTTCGCTTTTGCTGACATGACTTTCTCGCCTGACCCCGGACAGGTTGTAAGACTGCTTCATGTGAATAAATCCGATATTGCGTTTTTTTTGCAGCCAAGAGAATACTGATCCGATCTGTAGCGTGATTCATAATATTTTGCCTTCACCAACAGTATATTGTTTAGAACAGGTCTGCGCAACTCAGAAAGCTCGAAGGGCCAAATTATCAACATAAATTTGCCGCGGGCCGGAAATGGCTATTTCATTTCGATTTGGAGATTTCGTTGTAGTATGGAAGAAATTCTGGAACGACAGTTACTTATTCGAGGTCGAGCTTTTGCAACATTTTCTACAATTGAGAAAGCTCTCGCACGCTGTATGTTGTGCAGGCCTGGTCTAGAACAAACTGTGAGCTGCAGTGTTGATAAAACTTTCAGTCACAACAACAGAGGCATGAAGAATTGTGTTGCGTTTTCATAACTTTTTCACAAATTTACTGCGCTTCAACTATTATCTTTGCAAACCAAGCTACGCATCGCAAACTTCTTTTAATCGTCGTCACGTGACCTTGAGTTGTTGTCCGCGCACCCCACCCAGGCAACATCCGCGTGTTCGTCCGCGCGAGACCGCGCATTGCCGAAGATGGCCCGAGCTCGAAAATGGTCCTCACTTACGACGTAAACGATGACGGGCTGGTCAACGTCAGCAACGCTCAGCGAGGAAGAAGCCAAAGCTATGAAGTCGATCGCGTCTTCCAACCAGATTCAACCCAGGTTGAGGTGGGAACAGCTATAAAGCCCACAGCGCCACTGGTGCCTGTGGTAGCGTTCGTTTGTACGTTTTGTGACTGCGGGTCCATAGTAGTTTGTGATGGAACACACAAAGTTCCTAGATTTTGATAAACTGTTTGTATGGCTGGTTTCGTGAAAGTGCGGGTTAAGTGCGGTTCTATTCCTCCAATAGTTTCATTACCGTCTCTCGTGTCGTTGTGATGATGGACTCAATGGACCATCGTTATTTCGCTGATGCGCAGAAAATCAATGTTTGTGCTTTTCAGGTGCTGCTAAAACAAGACACGATATGAGCAAAGTGTCGCAAATTTGCAAAGTTTTTAACGACATTAAGAAAGCTTTTTCTTTTCAAGGTATACAACGAAGTGCAGGCCCTTGTGACGTCATGCATGGACGGCTATCACGTTTGCATTTTCGCGTACGGCCAGACAGGCTCTGGCAAGACCTTTACCATGGAGGTATGAAACATGCTTTCATTCGCTTCACATGCGTTTCATTGATTGCTGTCACGTTACAATGTTACCAGTGTTGTTTTGCTCCGACTTGCTAATACGTTCACTTTCAAGATTCGTAGCCAGTACGTCGATTTATGACAGGCTGAAGCTAATGAGTAGTGTTTGTTGCCCATGGCCGATTTCTGTGTATGACATTGGGTGGTCAGTTTCAGAAATCCAATGTTGGGTTTATCCATAGTCTTGGCTGAGTTATGTTGCGCTGAAGCTAAAAGAACAGGTTTCACGGTTCGTTCCATGCATTTTCTGCTGACTCTTGTACCTGATTGATAACTTTTGTTTGTTTTGCCCCGAATTCGTGTCGAGTGCGATTTAAGCTTATTGTTGTTGTGTTGCTCAGGGAACCACGGAGAACCCGGGAATTAACCAGAGAGCTTTGCACGATCTCTTCGTGTTGATTGACGAGCGATCACAGGATTGGACGTACAGCATTTCAGTTTCACTGGTCGAGATTTACAACGAGACTCTACGGTAAGAACTGGCATCTGTCTACACTTTTGAGCCAACTGCCATTGAAAAGATGCTCATAATTTCTTGCTATTTAAAAATTTGTTGGTGATGTTTTTGGATTTACTTGAAAATCGGATTCCATAGTTGCAAGTCTGTGATCGATGAAAATTTTGTTTCCATGGAAACGCTTCGATAAATAGACACGGTATTTCGATAAATAGACACGGTAGGGAGGCGCTGGGGCTCCGAGCTGGGCTATTTTTTTTCAAAGTAGTTCATGCTCTTCCAGTTTTGTGCTTAGCCCTGAAAAACTTGAAAATATGGTAGTGAACAAATGAATTTTGTTATGAAAATTTAACAAATAAAAATATTTCCTCAAAAACCTGAGTTACATCCAGGGTGCTAAACTGCCCCTGATGTTTGTATTGAAATAAGGGTTACTTCCAACTAACTTGGATGGCAATTGCCCTCCAGCCCCTGCACCTTTCTCCCCGGCCCCAGCCAACGCCATTTCCTTCCACCCCAGTCAAATGTACTTTGAACAAAGGATAGAGGTGACATTCGATGGCAGGCTAGCAAATATCACTGGTCCGCTAGTTCAAGGTTAAAATTCCCCTCTCCAGTCAAAATCTGATGAATACCGCAGACTGAAAACCAGCAGGGAAGTAACTTTAACGAAATATGCTGAATCCATATATGCATATAAAAAAAAACAGAAAAATAGGAAGAGCAAATGATTGGAAAGCTGGTGAATAGCCAGAAAAGGCAAGACCCATATTGAGAATCAAAAACAAGACCCATTCGGTTTCTGAGTGCTTGATTCTGATGTTTACGATGTTTTGATATTTCTTACATTTTACCAAGCACAAAACCAGTTCTTTCTTTTTAAATTATTTTCAAGTAACTTCACAGGTGAAAGAAGCAAGGAATCAATCACAAATTTTTAATAGGAAATCGATTTCACGTAACACGTCAGGCCTACCATCTCCAAATAGATTTCCTATTAAAAATTTATGATTGATTCCCTGCTTCTTTCACCTGTGGAGTGAAGTTTCTTGAAAACAGATATAATATGCAAGTTGGAATCATCGAGAAAAGATGAAAGCACAGCCCAGTCGGCTGATACCTCTAAAGCCTATAGAAAGCCTAGAGCTTTTACTTATTTTTAAATTATTGTAAGCAAATTGGAGGGATGGAAAGGGATGTAATTTCACGGTCGGCCCCGCGCGACACTTAGCGTCGCTACGCCACTGAGCACAATACATCGATTATCGAGACCATACTTGTTACTCAGTGCACACGCATTGAATGCCGTTTCTACTTCCACAGGAGTTGATTGGATACTAAAAACTTTATAGAGAGTTTGAAGATTGGCATGGCCGTTGAAAAAGCGTAAAACACATTAGTAGCGGTACTTTTCTTTATCCGGATATCGGATAGCAAAAGTACTGTCGGTTAATCGTTATCCAGATAAAACAACTCTAGTTTGAACAATCGCTAACATTTGTGTTCAGAGATTTGCTTTCATCGTCGATTCAACAAAAGCTTGATATAAAAATGGGATCGGACGGTTCGTTGTTCGTGCAAGGCCTGACTAGCAGGGAAGTGCGGGACCTCAAAGATGTCAACAAGGTAGAGATCGCAGATGCAGTTGATGCTGCGGTGCAGAGCATATGAGCATGAGTGCTTGTGTTCGGAGTTCCGTGTCGTTCTGTTGCTTTGTTGTTCTTTTTTTTAGAAAAGCTTACGGCTTGGAACAAATAGTAGGGTGGAAAAATTCGATCTAACGCTTTTTGGTAGTAACGGTTTTAGAAACAAGTTCCGTGCATAGCTAAGAATGTCTGGGTAACGTTTGCCGACGGATAAAAATAGTGATGTAGTGACCGACGGATAAAAATAGTAAAATAGTGACATTTGCCGACGGATCAAGAGCGTAAAGACGTTAGAACGAACTTTGTTATGTTTTCGGCAAAACGCTGCTTACCTTCATCCTTTGGTAATCACTGCGAAGAAACGTACTCCAGATTGCCGGTGCACAGTTGCCTTGCTTGACTTGTCCAGGTTTTCGAACTGGGTCGTTCGAACAGAGTGACCGCTTCGACGAATATGAACGAGCACAGTTCGAGATCCCACGCTGTGCTGGTTGTGAACGTGCGCGGGGCGAACAAGACGACCGGAGGCGAAACATTCGGTGGGTTGGGGAGGTTTCACTAAATATGCGTCGGCTCGTTCAGCCGCTGTCTGTGTGCTATAGCTTGTCGCGCCATGCGCTTTTTACGTTTCAAGAAAAGATGCAGTAGGACTTCCTTTATGTCCATCGTAGCTGTTCCATGTGAGACGTCACGCGTTAATCTGTGGTTTGGCGCAGGTAAGCTGAACCTGATTGACCTCGCCGGGTCGGAGAGGGTCTCTAAAAGCGGAGCGTCAGGCGACAGATTGAAGGAGGCCCAGAACATCAACAAGAGCCTGTCGTCGCTCGGTGATGTGATACACGCTTTGAGGAACAAGCAATCCCACGTGCCCTTCCGCAATTCAAAACTGACCTATCTTCTTCAGGATTCGCTGAGTAAGTCTTGCAAGCCGCGTATATATGATTAGGTAGGCGATAATGACGCAGTCGTTCATTAAATGAAATCATGGTGAGCTGAGCTTGTTCACAGCTTGTATGTACTGTACTTGGTTCTGTGTCTCAGCTCTTGTATTGGAAGATTAGTCACTAAACCACTACAACAGCTACAGTATGTCCAACCCAAATGGCTTACTGAGCCAAAAATTATGTCGCTATCTTAACCAGGGCCGCACAATGATTGACATATTAATGAGGGCCGCACATTGAATAGCTTACTTTGATCTTAGCAAACTAAATTTAACTAAAGCTAATGTACTGAAAGTGTTCGAATCTTAACTGCAACGGTAACAGATGTGATAAAGTGGCACTGAGGACCACCTGCAGCAAAAATGTCAAATTCAAGATTATCAAAACAAGGCTAAGTTGTCGTTTGCAGGATACTTTTACTGCAGCCAAAACCTAAACTGGACCGCACAAACCCTCGCCTGGGCCGCGGGTTGGACATAGCCGCACTACAAGTTGCTAAGCGGTCCGCCCTGCTCAAAAATGTGTGCACCGTTCGTTTTCAGGCAAGGACAGCAAAACACTGATGGTCGTTCAAGTGTCGCCGGTCGAGAAGAACGTCAGCGAAACCCTGTGTTCTCTCGCGTTCGCACAACGGGTGCGAGCAGTGGAGCTTGGACAAGCCGCGAAGAAAACCAGCAAGTAGAAACAGTTTTCTGTTTCTGCTGAACACTACGTAATTCCACCTGTTCTGCTTTTTCCACCGTATTATTTTTTTAATCATGGGCGTCATGCCCAGTTTTATTGTTTGCACTTACTGCAACACAAGTGCTCGCTTTCGTAGTCGCTTTTGCAATTTTCTCATCAATCATGTCTCAATGGTGCCGTATTTGGTATTCTTACATTCCTCTGTGCATGCATTTCGTAGTATCGCTGTAGTAGTGCAGTATGTTCGGTGCATATCTTAGCGCTTCTGTATTTGGTGAGCAGTTGCCAAGCAGTGCTTCTTGCCTTTGTCATAGTCATGTTTCGGCGATAAATTTTGCAGCGGTAACCAAACAGAATGCATGTACTTAGTAGCAATCACTGACTGTGTTGGCCATCTTGTTACACACACCGTATTTTACACAAGCGTTGCGTAATCACGCAGTATGTAAATCGTACAGTAGTCCGTCTCAAAACACGTTATGCTTTTTTGCGTTCCTCTGTGAAAACCTGCCTTCCGCGTGGACTTTGCACAAATCCGGTATGCTCTCTTCAGTTCATATAAATTTATTAGCAAGAAATTCTGCGCGTGCTCGTTTAGATTTGTCAGCACCGCTCGCACAAGAAATGATAGAAGTCAAGCCATTGCACGAAATGAAGGATTGCACTTGAACTAAATCTGAGGTTTTTGCCGCTGGTTTCACTGCTTCGATAAACCCGCCATCACCGCTCCAGCTATTGTCAGGGCGTAGGCGAATGCCATTAGCACGAAGTTGCGAGCACCCTGAAAGTGATAAATAAAGGGCGAGTGAAGCAATCGCAGACAATATCTTGCTCTTGTTGATGAGTCCTGGAGTGAGAGAACCTGTTCTTAAAAAATTTGAATCCCACCACTGGGTCTGGGCACGTGAAGTCCAAAAATATTCATCACTAGGGCAACCTAAACTTAAAATTTTGATTTCTTAAAATTTACAGGATTTGACTTTATTTTGACCTATCAATTTATTGCGCTTGTAACTGATATGAGGAAAAAAGCATATATTAGAAATCAAAATGATAGGTTAAAAATGTTTATTCTTTTGAGGTGAAACAAAAATAAAAAGTGTGACAGACAGAGCCGGATTAAAGGGCAGGGGGGCCCGGGGCAATTTTTGTTGGATGGCCTCTATGACGTAATTCACGACGTCATCGTTTGTAAAAGTTGTGTTTCCGCTGATTCCCAAGGTTCCCGTTTGTTTTTTCCGGTAATCGAGAACAGGGCCGATGTTCTCGAAGCTGATGCAACCGATGCGGTTGCATTGGGCCCCG
>JGI24158J21664_10003043_pt1 | contig 20785 bp, 8 predicted proteins | sample Ectturendosymbi3_FD_21664 | JGI IMG/M metagenome (IMG submission 21664) | reverse complement strand
CTCGCAGGCATCCAACCGCTGAGCTTCGTCGCAATGGAGCCACACATGTCTCTAGCACGCCGTTCCATGGAGCCTGGACATATGCTCCACTCAGCGCTCACCCGTCCATCGAGTGCAAACGTACGGCGCCTCAAATCGAGACAAGCTATTGTACCCGCCGCACAACATCTCATCAGTTTATCTGACAACAGTAACATAGGTGCGGCGCACTGGGCGGATTACCAATGGAATGCGGAGTGGACGGACAGCGCCACAATACTCCGAATTCTATCCCCGACACCGGCACCTACTCCCCTGGAATCACCCTCCCAAGAAGAGCTTGGGTCCGGTTTAACCGCCTCCGCACTGGTGTCGAACGTTTCCGCTCCTGCTTTACAAATGGAGTACGGCCTCCTTTGCGGCCTGTGAGTGTGGCGCAGAAGAACAAACCGTCGACCATGTTGTCCTCCAGTGTCCAGTCCATTGACCTCCCCATGGACTGCATGGCCTGACGGTGCTGGACGATTAGACAATTGAATGGCTGCTCAACACCGGCCTCGAGATCTAGTGTGGCCAAGCAGTTGTTTAAACAACTCGCTCAAAAGAAGAAACTGTTGTTTTGAATTAACCTCATATGCTAAAGGGAACGGCCAATGCTGCGCGTACGAGTGTGACGTGACATTGGTTTAACAGGGACAGAGAAAGACAAAACACCACAACAGTCCGCAAAGAGAAAGTCCGTGCGTTGATCGAAGTTATGATGAGCGTATTCCGGCTGGTTGAAAAAAAAACAAAGAAAAAACGGTTTCAACTACCGCATTGAGTTATTTTTGTAAAATCATTTGTGTGTATCAGTGTTCAATGATAGCCAAATTTGAGCAAATCAAGTTCTGTCAAAGAGAAGGTACTCAGTGTTAGTGAATAAGCACCGGGCGATACGCGATCACAATAAATGCTGTGAACCACTAGTTAAAGCATTATACAGCTATGTATTGCACACTGGGATTGTTCAGATGAAACGAAATACTAACCGGTAGTGTTGCCAGAAGATCGTCACTCCCAGGATCGTTTTGAGTGGGGAACCAAAACTAGGAATGTTTTCGATCCGTGTCCCTAAGTTTCTGTTTGGAATGGTGATGTGCACTAATAAAGCTACGATAAACCGCCTGTCAATGCGATGTTTTCCTCCCTCCTGATCCTACGACAAAATATTAACAACTCAGGGATGTATGGCACTTGTACAAGCTCATCGAAGTTACAACGTGTCATCAGCACCACACGCATTTCAGGAATAGCATATCAATCCAATTCTAACTAAATAACTACTACAACTCTATGCGCCTCATGCAACACTGAAACTAGTTGCGACAAAATTTCACGTTCAATGGAAGCTGCAGGTACTTAACATGACATAGTTGCTGGTACTCGCATTCCAATTTTACTTGTTTTGAAGATAGGACGAAAAAACAGAGTTTTTATAAAGAACTGTCTGAAAGGTGTTTCACTTTAACACTTGATTTAACATGACAAGAATCCTTCTGTTTCCACAGATACCCTGCAAATGTCGCAACAAGCCAAGGCGAAATAGAAGCTTACATAAGGAACATGCTGCAACAAGTTTCTGGTAATTCAAGAAGTTCGAACAAGCACCGAAAATTTAAGGATAGATTGAAGAGCGTACTAGTACGCTCCTCAACCTATCCTTAAATTTTAGTTTTGTATAGAAAAACACGATTTCATTTTGCAAACGTCGTTTGTGGATAGTAAAAAGTTTGACAGACCGGATATGGCATTCCTAAGAATGTGAATAACAATGTGTTTGTCGCTGTGAATTGGTAGACGCAAGTCATTGACAAAAAGAATTTGAAAGTACTGTCAGAGAATATGTTTTACAGTAGGTTAGTTAGTTTTACAAATTTTAGTTCTAATGACGTGTTTCACCAGAAGTTTGAGGATGAAAGCAGTATTAGCTGTAACAAGTTCTTGAGCAGATGCTACTGATACCCTCAAAGATAGAAATGAAACTTCAGATAATTTCATAATGCCAGTCAGTTAAATTTCAGTTTACAAACTGTAATATATGATTGTTCTACATTAGAAATAAAATGTTGATTGTTCACGTTAAATCAAAGTAATTTTGCATTTGCTCCCTTACGCTCTTGTCAAACAAGATTGTGTGGGACTGTTTGTAAATCGCATCAACAGCATTGAAGCTCTGGAACCTTTTAAGTCACGGTTTCGATATATTTAGCCAACATGAAATTTGTACTTCTAGCACTTGTCTTTGGTGGACATTTAGGTAATGAGCCAAGACGTGACAAGGAAACCTCAGAAGCTTTTGTTTACCAGTTTCATATAATGAAAGTTTGATTCATATAGTTATCGTGAGACATTTTATCTTTTCAGGTTTTTACGCTAAAATCTGTTGCGTAACAATGATTTCCCATCACGATTCGTCAACACAGGCAATCAAGTTATTATGCAAGCTGCCTTTTGTCACAGATCTATTGGTTGCATGTAACTCACTCTTAATTTACTAACCTGCTTTTCCCTTAAGGGGTAACGGGCAAGCAGCCCTCTCGTCGAAATACTTGACTCTTTTCAGCCAGGGTTGCGGAGTCGGAGCCGCAAGGAGTGGGAGGTTTATGGGTGGAGTTGGATTGCTAAGAACACTAGGAGTCGGATTTTTTATCCGACTTCGACTCCGCAAGAGCCTAATAATTTCGCGTGACGCTGAAGCTATACCCACATTGATATTTCGTTCACGATTGAACATTCAAACTGTTGTATTGCCACATTCCAATTTGCGGTAATACATTCGAATTAATGCAACAAGTGAATGAAAATCCAAAATCTAGGCAAAAATGTCCCTGATCATCTGCAAAAATCTGCATAAATTTTAATGGCAGCATTTTATGGGCACAAAAATATTTTTATATTACAGCATAAAACTGGCCAGACTTGCAACTTGTTTTCTAAATCACGGGTTTGTCAGAGCCTTTTGAAAATCCCGAATGCAGCGCACCCGCTTGTTCTCTCTCGTTAGGTCTGGTTATAATCGCCACTGGTGCGAGCTGTATAGGGGGTTCTGGAACATGCACTACCAGAGTTTTGAGCTTTAGAACGTCATGAAGGACTGACTGAGGGCAAACTCACGAATACATAAAAGAGGACAGACAGAAGAACGCATTTGAAAAGCTTAAGGCAAATGATTTTATACAAAACTACAAGACAAATATAAAATTGCAAAATCCTGAAACATTTCTATTGATGTAATACCCTGAGAAGTTAACAGAACAAAAAAGAAATACTGGGATGCAATGCTTTACTTTGATTTACCCAGCTTCAAAGTCCAAATTTCTTGCCGTTGCTGCTACTATTTACCGATTATTTTGTCAAAAAATGATATAATTTAATGTGTCACATGCAGCGGTGGGATTCAAATTTTCTCAGAACAGGTTCTCTCACTCCGGGACTCACTAACAACAGGTTTTCTCATTATCACAGACTCCAGAGGCAAATCATGCTGGTTGGCCTGGTATAAGTGCAAAAGTTGATATTTGTGTTTCCAACTGGTAATCTAACAAGGGACATTATTGATTTTAGTATTTTCTCAATTTTTAGTCGTGTTTTTCACTGTTAAAAGTTAGGTCTGTGAGAGGTTTGCCAAAATAAGTTATAAGTGAAAGATGTTTATGGGGAAAAATTGAGAACCTCTGATTTAAGCAAACAACCGGTTCGCGGAATTAAAGAAATTCCAAAAACAGGTTCTTGCGAACCGGTCGAATCCATCCACTGGTCACATGTAATATTAACCTATGCCTTTTCAGTGCCATGGACCCTTTTGACGATTTGGCTGAAAGCTGTGGACCCCTGAAATCGATTAATACTGTTACGTACTCTTCTAGAAAATGGTATCATCAGCTTTGCGCGCCAAAAATCAATAATGTTTCATGAAACTTATCACGGAACAAATTGACATTGTTGCATAACAATCAAAATGCCTAACGAATCGAATTTTGTGTAAAAAATCAAAATGCCTAAAGAATAGAATTTTCTGCCCATTGCCAAGGGCGGGATAATTGCAACTTGCATACCTTTGATAAAGTGAATTATAATATGGTTGTTCATATGAGGTAGATCATGATCGAGTTGCCCAATATTTGTCAAAGAAAAATGCTTAATTTCATTTTACATGCTTTATTGCTACTGCTTATTTGACAGTGAACAAATCCACTTCAACATGATAAATACTGTAAAAGCTCGCTAACTATCATAAAGAGTGCAATAATCTAAACGAAAGTTCATACATAATTTCAGTCAGTAAAATCTTTTCAAATAAGCATTATTTCTTCATGCTAACCTTACATTTTATTGGAAACACATACTACTGTTTGCATTGCAGCTTCTGGCTAATCAATCTGTGTAGACTATCATTATAATAACTAACAAATGGTCCCCGAAATATTATCCTAGCTTTAACTATCGCAACGTATATTGTTCCCAGGCTTTGTAATTTCTTTCCGAAGTAATACTGAGGCTTCACAGATATTTTTCCAACCAGAACTTCCCATTTTGTACAAATACCCTTCGGAGCTCAAAAAATACGTCCGTCCAGTAAGGAGCTTACAGCCCACTCTGTCTGGGTCTTTGGATTTTGTTTTGCCTGGAATTCAACATCTGTAATGAACATAAATTTCTGAAATTTTTACAAACTGTTTGGTAATGCAGTTTCACTGGTCATAGCTTTCATGAATGCGACACTGCCGTTTGGCAATACTTGTCTCTATATCACAATTATGCATGCTGGTCTTCACTGGGCAGTGAGCTGCATTTTAAAGTTATCATTTTATTGTTGTTTCAGGTGCAACACCTTCACCGCTGCCAGCTTGTCCTACTACGCAGCCGATGACCACAGCGCCACTCACGACTTTTCAAGGTGAGCGTAGTTACATCTGACTGCCTTGTTTGCTCTGATGTATTCTTATATGTAGGCCATTCTTCTTCAACTGTTCAGACCACAATCGATCCCAGCAATATATGAACTCTTGATTTGTCAAGAATCATCACGTGCATAAAAAGAAATTGCAGAGTATCGACACAAATTTTCGGTTTCGAGACCTAAGATCAATTACTTTCCGTAGATTTCACGGAAGTACACCAAAAGCGAGGATTGTGGTTCCCAGTTTTGTAGTGAAGTACATAACAAATTATTTTCAGGTCAATCGGAGATCGAAGCTTTTGCTCGACGAATTTCAGATTTCACAAGCTTGGCATACCCGCTTTTGTGCAGTTCATACGCTTATCGCTATGACGGAGGCTCAGACAGAATTTCGGATGGTGGGGAAGATATGTATGATGGCGGTAACAAAGTAAGACACACACGAAGTTGCCGTAGTTTTGAGATTTTGCAAATGTGTAATATGATTTTGAGCAAAGAAATGAAAAATGATATTTTCAACATTTTCAGATTTCCGTCAGATCAAGTGGTGGAGATTTTCAATCTGTCGTGTACAACAGTGCTTTTAGGTGAGTGGTAGCTCTTATTAGAAACTAGAAAATGTCTTTTTCTCTAGTCTAAAGTGCTGTGAAATCATTAGCAAAACATCATTGCAGCTTAAAGAGATAGGCAACAAGTCACATTAATGTCCAGAGTGTCTCTGACCTCGCATGAAGTTCACAATTTTTTGATGTCCTAATGTTTAGTGTAAGATTTGTAAAATCTGCACTACATTGCTCCTACAGAATTATCAGTTTAACGATAGACGCGTTTGTTGAGAAGTACGAAAATAAATTTAGTTGAACTCCAGGTACACAAGTAACAAAATGTTGAAAGAAATTAATCGCTTTATGAACAATAAAATGGTAGGAGGCCTGTGTATATAAATTTCGCATGAAATCATTCCCTAAAATCGAATCGATTTGAATTATAAGTTAGGTTCTTGCTGTTGGCACTGTTAAAAAATGTAAAATTTGCAACAACCCATTTTTCACGCCGACAAAGCAAACATTGCGAAACACTGAATCAAAAGATCCAGAAGTAAATCTCATTTCTGGATGCGCCGATGCATTGACAAATGAATACGTTCTCTTCGGTGAAATGTAGAAAAGTTAAAGATGATATCGAAAAATACTTGGTTGAGTCCATAAAAGGAGGAACTTCGACGAAGCTTAAAGATTTATTAAAGAATCTTTCTCTTTGGAAATTTCCCCAGTGTTCGCTGAAAGTCTAGTGTAGCATATTTGCAAAGCAAATAAAACTTATTTGCTTAACTAAGTATTAAAAACATATTTTGGCAAAGCCAACCATCAACTTCCGCTCTAACCCAGTGCATTATTAAGTAAAAATTAAATCACAGAGTTTAATGACAAAAGATCACTAAATTGCATTACTTAAAAAAGGTAGGCAGCTTTGGCGCGTTTCAAAACAACCTTTGTTACAAATGAGCAACAAGCAAACCAAAAGATTCTGATGGAAAAGCAAGTGTAGTTGAGGAGGTACATTAAGAAAAGAAGATATGTTTGAAAAGCAAACTTTTGATGAATTCAGTGCCAAGAGCTATCAAACTCTTTTTATGCCAAAAACACACACGCAAACAACAATAATGGGAATAAGGATGAATGACTAGCAGAAACATGAATTCCTTTATCAAATATGCAAAATGGTAATTTGTATTTTTTTCCTGCTTCGGAAAAGTGTCAATAGTATTTTTTCAGTGATCCTAACGGCCTCTTCCGCGGGTTTAATATTGCTGCTCATCCATTTCTCCTTCTACTCCTCGTCAACGGATCCGGAGAAGTTGAATTGAATGTAAGTCGAGTGTTAACAAACAAGACACATTAGCCTGATGAGGTAATGACAACACAATTTTTCTATTCGATTAACGTGCTTAGGGTGTTCTTGAAGTGATTAATTGTTTTTTTTCTGGGTGTACATGCTGTCACAATTGAGGCAAAAGTTTCTAATATCGTTGTATAAAAAACGTATAATACTCAGCACTAGGAGAACTAATATCGAAAATATTTGTTGATGATTGGCAATGCCAGCCACTAACTCGTCAAATGTTGTGCAACTCGCCATTAATTTTGATTGCTTTGATTCGGCATTTTCGTTATAAGGATTTTTAGCACTTCGTGTTTCGGCTTCAAATATGTTCGGTGGACATCTCGAAAAAGTAGCTGCATTGTTGTTATTGAAGTTCCACTTTGATCAAGGTAACAATTTTTGGATTATAGCTCAAGCAAGGGTGTCAAACGAAGCGTGCTGCATACTGTACAACCACTTGCTAATCTTTACCAAAATTGATCGTAAAGCAATATTTGAACTGCGAACAAGGAAAATGTAATAAAAATGAGCACACCCCATGAAAGTTGGACTGCATAATGGATATTTTTTCATGGATTTTCTTGACTTTGCACATAATCTTCTTAATCTTTAAATGTCCTATTTTGTTCTAATCCATGAAAGCTCCTCTCACAAATCAAGTGTGTCTTGAATAGTAAAATCTTCAAGAAGCAATAAAATCTCTGTAAGCAAATATTTTCTTGTACATTTCTGCACTTGTTTCATTTTGGGACGAATTTTATATCGCTTGAATTTTTGAAACTTGTTCAGATTTGGTCGCCCATAACTCACCACCTGGTTGAGCTAGAGAGCTGTTCAAACCCTCTATAGATGCGGTATGTCTAGTAGTTTCGATTAACAAAAAATTGGGAAGTTGTGGATTTGAGTTGCTGTTTTGGGTAACGTTACAATAGGGGTAGGTTTATACCTTTTTGGCCCTCTTCATCGGACCTATGGCCCCAACAACAAAGGGTAATTCTTTGTTTCTTTTTTAAAGAAAAAAACTAGGCAAAAATCCGGATCTTTAGAGCCCTTGATTGTCTTTCCAGCGTTACGGCTGGCATGTAATGGCCAAAAACCCAAATCAATTAATTAATCCCCTAGGGAATTAGATAATTACTTTGTTGTTTACAGGCCATAAAGTTTGAACCACAAACGCTAGAAAGGCAATCAAAGGCTCTGAAGACTCGGATTCTAGCCTATTTTCCAACAAAAGCTTGAGTCAAAAATTTCCATTTAGCGGTTGGTGCCCAGGTCCTGGTAACCTGGGCCAAAATGGCCTAAAACTTGCCTCAATTATGACGTCACCCACAAAAAACTCAAATCTGAAACGTCCCAATTTTTTTATCGGAACTACTAGATATGCTGCATCTTTAGAGGGTTTGAACAGCTCTCTAACACAAGCGGCTGGCGAGTTATGTTGGTGCAAAATTCTGCAAAAAAAGTGGAGCACGCGGTAGTTAAAGGGTTGCATCTGTGCAAATGATTTTTATTTGTATAGCGTTAATAGGAAGTGTATTTATTCTTGAAAATTAGGTGCAACGCTGTATTTTCCAGCAGAAAAAAACATTGGTTGATTTGTAGGAGAAAAGTGACCTCGGAGCAGATGGCCAAGGTACATACAACACATTCAGAGACGCAGTTCAAGAAGGATCATTAAGAATTCAGTACGAAGTGTTTCAAGTATACAATGCATTTGATCCGACAGTGGTTCAGATATTTTTTGTGCTCTCTAATCAATCGGTGAGGTTCTTCAGTGACATCATTTATGTGTGCTGGATTAACCTTCTGTTGTAAAGCAATTTTTTTAAATTGTGGTTTTGTCTCTAGTCCAAAACATGCATTTGATTTATTCAGGAAGAGAAGTAACCATAAAAAACTTTTAGTTTGCTCTGTACTATTTCTCTTTAACTTTGTTTTTTAAGACTGACGTCAGTTATTGTTCCGTAAGTTTTTGAATTCTCATGAAATTAAAATCTTGCATTTTGAAATAGTGAACTACCCTCGAAATTTCGTATTGTCAGGAATTGCCTAAACGGTATCTAAAAAGCTGAAAACTAAAATTTAGCTATTCAAAAATATGTCATACAGTATGATTTTTGGGAACATTTTGTTGAAAGATTTTTTGATGTTTGGGAACATTCAGGAAGCGATTGTTCCTAATAAGTCAGTTATTCTTAACGCATAAAAATGAAACAGCTTTTAATAGACAATCTTATTGTAATTGGACAAAATTTATTTTAGAAAGCGAGGATCATACTTTTTTTATTTGCGGTCCATCTATAACAACGCTGTTAAAGGAAATGTTTGTATTTAGATCAGATTCAAAAGAAAAAGAAATGCGTTAACACCAAACAAATTCTAATTTTTGATCGAGAAGTTCTGCAATAATCCATTCATAAAATAAGCACATCGGACAAAATTTGTTGTGAGTTGTGTAAATGATTTTGAATGCACCTGAAACAATCGATCACGTCTTTGTTTCGACAGGAAGTGGGATTAAGTGGAAGCTGGGACTTTACCTTTTCCATAAACGCAAGAGGAACTCTTTCAACAGATAATGTAGCTCGACTGCAAGGCAATATGACAAACGTCTACATGGGATACGCTCTTTTATCAAAGTAATAACAAAAAGAATCAACTTGCAAAACCACTTTTTAGTATAGCTTCTGTTCAAGAGCTCAATAGCTAGAGTAGTTTCTGTTCAAGAGTTAATGCATCTGTGTAAAACACTGTGTCTAAGGCCCTTACTTGCTAATTTCTCGTTTTTAAAAAAGAGAATAACATTTCGTATGTTATATTGGTGAGTTGATGGTGACACGGCATCAGCATTTTGGCTAAAAACTCTTTACTTCAAATTCATTTTGGAAGGTATCCAATGTGTTGACAAGTTGCATGATATAAAACCACTGATGGGCAAAAATTTCGTTTAGTGGTTTGTATCTGTGAGGTCATCTTAGCGTCAAGACTATCCCGCCAGGTTGCCACTGATACAGTTATAGCTGTAATCCTCAACCTGTGGTATGCATACAATATGTGGAAAGGGTGGGCTTCCAGGTGGTAAGTGAGTAACTTCCGGTTCTTTTGCGAAGTTTACTGTCACATGAAGTTAAAAGATTCATATTGTAAACAGGGCGGATCCAGCCAGTAACTTTATGGGGGGCGATTTCAGTAATATTTGGCAGTCAAGTCTTGAGAGGGGGCGATTTCAGTAATATTTGGCAGTCAAATTTTTGAAAAAACGCTGCAAAAGCAAAAAGATTAAAACTAGAAAAACTGATGTCAATTTTCAGAAAAAATAAAAACACATGCTTTCTTTGCTTGATCGATAAAAGTTCAGGGTATAACGTTCGAAAATGTTTACGTTTGTTATGAGTTTTTTTCGTCAAGTTTGTTAAGCCATTACTCTTCACAGGTATCCACTAGAGTTCCGTCCGAGGTGGGTCAAACCGCGCTGGTTGCGTGTACCAGGGTTTGCGGATGCAGGGACCCTCAGAGCTATGCGTGAAGGGCGGGCGCGGGTTTAACATGGTGCGGGTCGGGAGCGGGTTGGGGAATTTTTTGTGCGGGTAATTGAATGTTGACCCAATGCATGTGGAAGTGACATGAACAAGACAATCAATACTATAGAGAGCTTGTGGTACAAGAGTGTAGCGACATTTTCCAGTGGTGACGAGACCACTGATTGGAGTTTCCAGCTCTCAGAGATCTTGCATGAAATACTTTTTGGGTGATGGAAACTAGCGCTGCTAGTGAACGAGTGCTTGGTATGGCTGGTTATGTCGTGAATAGCAGATAAGCAAATTTAAAGAATTTGTCAATGAACAACAAACTCTCTTTCAACAGCGCTTTTAAAGCTAAGAACGAAGTTTTCGCATTTTTACGTAACAGTTTTTTTTAAGAGCTTCTGTTGGCTTTGAAATCAACCACTGAGTAAATTGCCACTGGCGATGAAACACACCACATAAGTTTTTAGTAGTTTTCAGACACACGGTGGCATGTGAGGTATAGGGCAGAAACAGTGCGGGTTGAGAAAAAGCTGGGCAGAGATCTGCGGGAGCGGGGGAGTAGCGGGTAAGATTTCTCAATTTCGTGCGGGTGCAGGGCAAGTGTATAGACTATTTTTCTGGTGCGGTACGGGAGCGAGCAAAAATGTCAACCCGCGCAAGACTCTACCCACAGAGCAAAAACTGAGTTGTTCAACAAATGTAACAGTGTAAGCTTCATGTGCAGGTGGTTTATTTTTGACGTCATGGAACTATGAAGTGAGTTCCAATAAGATTGTTTGATCCTTGTCCTCTTTAAACTCTAGTTTGTTTTAATTACTGCGCTGCGATGATCATCTTGTGGAAAATTTGTGTATAGTTTGGCCAACATAGCCAACATACTGTTCGTGGCACATCACAGGAGTCGCTACATAAACACAATAATTTGCACAGGTCAAGTTTTGGTTCAAGAGCAAAGTTTTCTTTTTGTCATTATGTCTGAAACATGGTACCAAGGATTATTTTTGTTGTCCATGGCAACCACAAAATGTGCAGTGCTTGCAAGGCCTTGACGAACCATCGATTTGCTGTTTTTACTGTTGAAGACAGTGGTTTTGGTTTTAAAAAAACAAGAAACAACTTGTCCCCGTAATCCACTACCTGCAATGCCGAGCATGTGTGACTGGTAGTTGTGTTGCCGTCTTGTTCTTTTTCAGTGGAAGGTTTATTTTGCATTCTTATAACCACTGCATTTGTTATTAGGTATCCAGGACATCAAGTAACCACCAGAAATGAAGTGAACTTGTATTTACGAAATATACTGCTACAAGCAATGGGTAGGTAGCAACTAGAAAAATAATGTTTTTAAAATATATACCCTTTCACGCCTGCGCAAGCCACAAACCACATTGTGGCTCCGCCATATTTAACCATAACTCGCCAAATGAAAGGGCTAGAGAGAGCTATTCGAACCGAATCTAAGTTGTGGACAGCCTTGTAGTTTCGATTTTTAAAAATTTGGAAAGCTGGGTTTGAACTATTTTGGTTTGATGTAACGACTGGGGGAGGTCAAGGGATTTTTCGATGCCGTTATCGGGGTCTGAGAAAAAAGTTGTAGTGGCAATTTACCAGTTTTTTCTTTTAAAATCAACTAGGCAAAAATCCGCATATTTAGAGCCCTTCATTGGATATCTAGCGTTAGTGGTTGGCTACTTGTGGCAAAAACTCGATGATGGTTCAGAAAAAAGACATTTTTCGAGTTGTCTTTGATTTGAGAACTGATTTTGGATAGTTTGAGACCGCAGATTTGAAATCCGAAGTAATCGAAATTAGAAGACGTTACGCGCCTTTAGATGGTTCGAAGAGCTCTCTAGCTCCAAGCGGTTGGCGAGTTACGGCCGAAGATGTCCCAACCATACTTGTGGTTTGCGCGGGCGTTAAACCGTACGGAAAGAGTTTTTTCTTAACTTTGAAGTTCAATTCCTGTTACCCATTTAATTTTTTTTCCACACCAAGGTCTGTGTGAAAGAATCATCTCTATTTGTTTATACTTGTGTACAGCATTACGGTATATGTATGATGCTGATGACATATCTAACAACATTCCTTTGATGTTCTGAGACTATGACGAATACTCCATAACATGAGTAGTGAAAACGATCAGCAAAGGTGGAATACCTCCATCCATAAAGCCTGATCTGTATTTGTGAAAAGTATCAGAGATCACAAAAATGCTAAGATGAGGAAAAGCAAATGAAATTTATTTTAGTAGCATCAGAAAAAACGGTTTAGTTGTGTTCCAAGTTTTCCAAAATTATGCAGTTTGAGGAACGCGAAGAATGCCCCTAATTACAATCAGGCGATGAAAAGTCGAAGCATCACAGCATACCGGCAGGCAGCACTCCCTTAATGTTTGGCAGTTGAATTGAAGCTTGCAGTGTAGGTGAAGAGCAGGATGCATTTTCATTGTTACTGCCAACGTCAAGTGCACTGGAATTGGCTTCTTCCGGTGGCATGACAGCACAAGGAATTACTTGAATAGTCTACGAAAGCTTACAGCTGATGAAACATTAAATCTGGTGACGTGTCCTCGTGTGATGCATAGAATCACACCATTACAAGTAAAACTTGTTCTTTTATGCTCGTAGCTTTCTGCAAACTCTACACATCAAAAGTGTGGAATATGTTTGCTGCTTAAAATTCGTGTTTGTCTTTTGTTGAGGTACAAAGAAAGTAATTCAAGCGATATCTTTCATTTTTCATACAGGAAGCCCTACTATCCCGTTCCCACCATGCCAAAATACAACAGCTTCACCCCCAACTACCTCCGTTTCTGGTATGTTGAAATGTCTTTCCAGATAATTGTACAAAAACGGCTTTCTCAACCATCATAATGAATCTACACAGGTCCTCAGCCAACTCCTCCAACTTTTTCATGGTCAACTACCCATCCTCCGTTCACAACTCATCCTCCACGTAATACGACCCAAACGGGTAAGCATTCGCTGTCAAATGCCAGCAAAACAGTTTCTACTGTGAGAGTGCAAATCTTTTACAATAGATAGATAGATTTATTTGGTGGTAGTGAATTCATTGCGCTAGATGTACTTTCTAAACCAGCAAAACGCTGGGGCACCGAAGGTTATCTATTCAGGTGCCCCATAAATTAACTGAGATTGACAAAGGTTTCCATGATGAAAGGTTACGCAGATCGCAAGACGTGCTCTCGCAGTCTGATGTTTTGGTTGCGGGATTAGTGACCAAACTGTGAAGAGGTTAGACTTGTCAGGCACAAGTGGTCATAACAGCAAGGTTCCAGAAGAAGAGGAAAAAACGCCAAAAAATCCTTTTCTGGTTGCCATAACCTTTCTTCATTCACGCACACCCATTACAAAGATGTTTTATTGATTATGACTGTGATGCAAATTCCATGGAGGTTGAGGAGTTCATTTTTGGAGATAATTTTTGTTAGAAAATTTGTCTACTTCTTCTGCAGGTGTTTTTAATATTCTGCAACAAGACCTGGACCGCCGCAGCATCGCATTCGCGAACTAAGAAGCTTTATTAAAACACATAGAAAAAGGTAAACTACAAATACACACATACGAGCATTAAATCATGAACATGGATTGAGAGACAGTCGCATTTTATTACATAATTCAAGCTGAAAAGATAAACATTAAGTTTCGGGGTGATTCTTTGGTTGCAAACAAAAGGACAACGTACCAAAAACATTGCTTATGATGATTCTTGTAACTTTCTCTAATCCAGTTTCTGTGCCGTTTTTTGAAGGTGGTTGTTGGCAATTCTTTTAGAGAGGAATCTTTTTCTAAATCTAGAATTTCGGCAAACTCTCAGGAAGGAGGCCCTATATTTTACACATGCTACGCAGGAAATTACTCACTGAAAGCAAGTTAAATTTTTCATTTTCTCTGGCAATTTCCTTCAGCGTGAAAGTCAATTTCAAATTGTAAATTGTTTGAAGTCATTTGATTTTAAATTGTTCTGCGCCTGCGCAGTTGTTGAGGGGCTCCCTTTTGCACGTTTTGCACACACTTGTTGTTTTTCTGTGATACATATGGCTTGCTTCAGAGCTTACATGTGGCCCTAGAACAGGGCTCTGCAACTTGTTGTCTGCGGACCAAAAGTGGCCCGGGAGCCAAATTTTTGTAGACCGCAGAAAGATCCATATTTTGAAAGGGTCATCTGTGGGTGGCCAGCGCGCTGTTTACCCCCACAGTTTGACACATGCAGCTGTGGCCTGTGGGCGGCCAATCTGGTTACATGCATTTGACTCGGAAGTGTTGCATGGTTGCACACCCCCGCTCTACAGTCCCTGCCAGGCCCGTAACCAGCTTGGGACACCAGAGGGGACGAAGAGTATTCTGAGAGAGGCCCAAATATTTCAAACCATGACCAACAATTTCTTCAGGAGTGGCGAAAAACTTTGCAGGGGGGTTTCGCCCGCTGGTTACGGATCTGGTCCTTGCTCTTAGCTTTTTTAACAAAACAATGCAAAAACTAAGTGCGAAACTCTCAAAAGGGAGCCCGATGCGACCGCCTCAGTCATCTCCCCTAATATCTACCCCTGATTACAGTGGTGAAATTGACGGGGGTGCACGGGGTACAAGCACACCCCCAAACGTTTTGATTTGGTGAAAATCCGGGCAAAATCTGAAAATTCGGGAAAAATCTGGGTAAAATCTGTAAAAACCTTTCCAAATCCCTAAAACTCTGGGCAAACTCCTGAAACTACGGATAAAAATGGCGTCCAACATGCTTTGATTTGAAACAAATGGGGTCCAACGTGTGCAGAATCACATGAAGACAATTTTTGGGAGGTCATACCAGTAACGGTCGTCATGAGGAAATATCGCACAAAAAGTGGCCCAAACATTTTTACGGGCAAATTTGGAGAAATTCGGGCAAAAATCCTTCGTACGCTCAAAAATTTGCCTGCTCTCACACCTATGCCTGATTATATATGCAGCATATTTTCAGTCCAAGAAGTCACTATTTCGCTAGCAGTTACCCATTTCCTCAATTGTAAGCCGCGGCTTATAATTTTTTTTCATGATTTCGTGCAGCTTACACTGTAATTAAGTGTGGCTTACATTTTTTATTTCTTTACCTTATCGAAAGGTATAGATGAGGTTCAGTCCTTTCTTGGCTACATTTAGTCGACCCAACTTTCTTTTTGCATTCTATTCTCTTCAGCATTGCCAATTAAACGCGTAACGTGCTAGTACGCGCAAGTATCTGAGAGGTTTACGTAACTTATGTTCAAGTGCGGCTTACAATCAAAGGCGGCTAACAACCGAATCAGTATGATAAGCGGATGTTTTCAATTGAATGCTTTTGCATTGGACTGCTGTGATTGGAAAATCAGTGTTTTTCATTTATTTGGAACATTATGGGACCACTCAACCAATTAGGCCAATTGCATCAATTGCATTGTTTTCAAAATCATTTAAAAACTATTATTGTATCACATTGACCTGTTCTATAAGGTGCGTTACTTTTTTGGTACTTTCAAAATGATTCGGCCAGTGATCTAAACCTGGGGTTTTGCCCCTAGATCTGGGGTTTTCAATGCTTTTCTGCGTTTTTCTTCTGAAAATCTGGGTGTTTAGAAATTAACTGCCTATAGCGGCGATTTATACGTCAGGACTTGATTTATTAAATTTTATTTCTAGTCTTACTTTTCTTTATCTTGTTTTATTAAGGTACCTTAGTCTCCAGCAATGCATAACTAATGAACAAGCAACTGACACCGTATAAGCTTTAAATATCAGCTAGGTTCAATGAGTCTAAATGGTATTGATACTAGTCCATAGTCCTAAATCTCAACCAGTTGCAATTAGGACCAGGTTTTTCGTATTTACGAAATTCAGAATGCATAATGTTAGTCATATGCATGTCCACAGAATTCATGATCCAGGAATGGTTCACTTGTTCAATAGCTTAGGGCCTCGCCCAGTGGCGTAACTAGAGATTTGAGCGAGGAGGGGCAAACTTAGCTGAAGGGGGCCGGTTGGCAACGGTTTGGGTATGCAATAATTAGTTCCAAAAACTGATATAGGTTATTCCACAAAAACCGAAAATGCTTGTCGGATGATTTACTGAGCTTCAATTGGGTAAATTGACTTTAAAGTAGAATTTCGCGTTTTCATGTAACATATTCTGCCTAAATTGATACCCATCCATGACTTGTGACTTGGTAAGGTAGACTTATGATTTGTTGTAAGACCATAGGCGTACGGGAAGGCATTTTACTAGGACGGGGCGAAAAAAATTTGCCTTGAAACTAACTTTTTTAGTTAAATCCGAGTGGGTCCTCAAACCTCTTGTAAATATGTTCTATACAGTTGAATTCGTTTGCAACGGTTTCGTCTGTAACGTCAATTCGCCTATAACGTTACATTTTGTTCGGTCTCGATGGCAACCTTACATGCATTTCAATTCGCATATAACGTCAATAACGTTCTTTATGTAATCTCCGAGACATGCCGTTGTGGGCAAATTCTGCAGTTGCCTTGCTTGCTAACTCAAGGGGGTGAAGTTCCTTGCGTGATGTCTTCTCCTAAACAAGAAACCTTACGGTAATTAGTAAAGTTTTAAAATTAAAAAATTTTTTTTGAAGTAAACATTTATGGTAACACAACTTTCGTCCAGATTACACACTGCACCAGCCCAAATTACACGGATCATCCCAAGTGAATATACACTGAATAGTGAATACACTGTATTGAAAAGTTTTTCAGCGTTCAGGATTTTTGAACAACTTGCGCTTGCCTGAAAAACAGTCTGCCCAGAAATTTTTCACTGTATTGAATATATTTTTTCCATTCAGGATTTTTGAGCAACTCTGCACATGCCCTGAAAAACAGAGTTTGCTCTGGAATTTTTCACAGTAGTAAATATGCTTTTTACATTCAGGATTTTTGATCAACTTTGCGCTTGTCCTGAAAAAGAGAGTGTGCCCTGTATAAGAATTCACTGTATTGAATATATATTTTTTATTATTCAGGATTTTTGAGGAACTTCCGCTTGACCTGAAAACAGAGTTTGCCCTGAAAATTTTCAAGCCAGGGGGGCTGCCGCCTCGTCCGCCTATGTGTGAGACTCACCACGCCCAGGGACGTAACGTGGCTAGATGGCGCCCGGGGCAATAAGTTTGGAACCCCGTGTTAATGTACTCTATTGATGAAAATATTTGCGGCACTGTTGCGACCTTTCGGCGCCTCCCGCAGTGATTCGGAACCCGGGGAAATGTGCCCTTCTTTCCTCCATCGCTACACCCCTGGCCGCAACTGAATTTTGGTAATTAACTCCTAAATTAATTCCACTTTCTACTAAGTACCACATGCTTGACTTAATCATGGGCTATGGGGGTAAATTGTGGGCACTGACTGAGTAAGCAACAAACAAATGCAGTAAGCCCACCAAAGACCCACCGTGGCGAGGGGACTGGTTGCCACTGGACTCAGTTTCGTTAACATCGGATTACCTTTCTCAACATCAGATAACATTACATTTTTACGATACAGTTTAATATAAGCTAAATGCTTCCATTACGAATACCTACCAAAACGTAGTAACCCTCGTTGAATCCGAAATAGAGCGAAACGTCGCTATGAAATGGAGAAGTCGGTCATGCGTAACGTAAAATGTTATTCTCATCTCAACTCAGCCAAGAGAGCTTCTTCAGTTTTGGACAACAACCAAACACACATGAGAGTGAGAAATGGATGAAAGAACATCAACAATCATGAATCTAACTAATTTTCGTTGTAAAAAGATAGGAAAAGTGGAAAATAAAAGCAATAGCCCGATTAACACCAGATTTGTCGCCAAAACATCAAACATCAGAAATTTATCTCAAAACATCAAATCTGAAGTTTGAACATCAGAAGTGGCAGAAGTGTTGCAACTTCTGATGTTGACTCCAAGCAATGAATGGTGACGCTTTACTCTCAAGCCCCAAATGCGTTTATTACCCCACAAACGTACCAAAAATGATCAGGTGATGTTATTCTACGTGACAGCGGCAGGTGCTGCTCTGTCTAAAATTACAGGGCAAAACACAATACGGATTGATAATTACACTACCTTCTAGTGTTCACATTTCAATTTGGGGGTTGAAGCTTTGTTTGGGGGGCTAAGCCCGCAAAAGCCCACTCGTGGCGACGGCACACAATTTTGGAGCCCCTGTGCCACTAGGCGGTAAACTTTCGGATATTTGTCTGATACGAATAATCACATATTCCGGTTACCACATACAAAAAATCTTTGAACTTTGGTTATGCATTTAAAACTGGATTCGTCTGTACTAACCGCCTAATTCACCGGAAAACACACCGATAAATTTTGAAAAACGCTAAAAACAAAAATCTACTAAATATCAAAGGAAGACTAAGTACCGAAATACAAGCTAACAGGGGGGCCCATTTTTCGCATTTAGCCAGCCGGGGGGAGGGGGGGGCAGCGCGCACCCCTGCCCCCCGTCAGTTACACCACTGCGTCGCCCTGTTTATACGCTACAGGCCCCGCGCCACCTTAATCCGGCACTGACTGGGCGACAGAAGTATTGGGCATGGGTAGAACTTCTGGTTTGATGGGTGTGCACAGAATTAACAGCAGTAAAGAGTCGATCAAACGTTCTGCGTATTCTGTTGCTGTAGACGTTGTGCATAGGCTTAGCAATTTCTAACTGATATATGTCGTCCAGTTTCAATAGATTTAATTGGCCGTGAAGGGGCGTTTCATGGCATCGGTAAGAGCTCCAACTGATGGTGTTAATGATTCTGTTAAGCATGATGTTTAGTCTGTGTAGACTGGTTTTTATTGCTGAGCCCCAAGCACCAATAGCATACTGTAGATGGGAGTATACATGGCTGAAAGAGATCATCTTAACCCTGCTCGGGTAATCTCTGCAAAATTTTGGACAAACGGTTCTTCTACTTAAATTTAAAATTAGTTAACGTTCACGTAGAAAGCTGGGTCTTTCAGTCGCTGCATTTTTTCAGACACTCTTTCCGGGCTGTCCTATCGAAATCTGCACAAGTTTTGTAGTTTTCGATGGGGAACAAAAATTTGCCTAAATTAACCTATGGTTACCTGAGGTTTAACAAAATTAATACACAAAGATCCCTCCTAAGGTAACCTTGACCAATTTGGGCAAAAGGAGTTGGTGCACGTAGGTTCATTAGTAAGCCACTCCAGCAACCTTTGACCGACGCAAGCACGGGAGTAGATCAAAGGAGTGCAAGCCCTGACAACGCAAATCAATTTGGCGCGAAGGGCTCCTGCTCAGCTCGTGGTTTTCATTGAGAAACAGGCAGTAGAATGTATGACGCCTTTATGGAGCGCCGTTTGTAAAAATATTATATCTGACAAATTTAGCACAAAAACTGCTATCTCTGCGCATATTTAGCCATCTCTGCATGCATTGAGCTATATCTGCGCAGAGATAGCTATCTCTGCACGCATTTAGCTATCTCTGCGCAGCGATAGCTTTCTCTACACGCATTGAGCTATCTCTGCGCAGAGGTAGCTATCTCTGCACGCATTTAGCTATCTCTGCACAGAGATAGCTATCTCTGCACGCATTTAGCTATCTCTGCACGCATTTAACTATCCCTGTGCAGAGATAGCTATCTCTGTGCGCATTTAGCTATCCCTGCGTAGAGGTAGCTATCTCTGCGGGCGTTTAGCTATCTCTGCGCGCATTTAGCTGTCTTTGCGCAGAGATAGCTAGAAGAAGAACTTGGTGTTCTGTTTCAGTAATCCAGTCAAACGCTAAGCTATTGCAAGGCATGAATTCCCTTGCATCATATAAAGCTAGGTGGTTTCAGGTCTAAATTATACTGGTTTGATAATAACAATGATTTGTGCAGACGACGGGCTACAGTAAACTTCTGGTAGTGGTCTCAGTGTTAGTGCCATTTTTAGCTTAATATTTCAAAGAGGATCTCGTCAAGTCTGACCATTCCAACTGTTCTCACCGCCTCTCAGCACCTTCAGGTGCACAAAGAGAATGCTCTCACAGAATGAGCGCATTGAAAGTGAAGTGCTCGCTTGGAGACGAGCAACGTTTTGTAAAGAGAATAACGCTGTCGTAGAAAAAGCACATCGAAAGGAACTGCGTGGTTAGGCGTTCCTGCTCGAAAATAACGTTGGCAACACACATCACTTTAGTAGCATTATCACAGTAAACCTTAATGCTTCGAGAATCAAAGAAACCTTGGGATGCATATGTAGCAGAACAATTACATTGTTCTCTACATGTCAAAGAACTTAAAGTTACAACAACCGAACTTGAAAAACAAACTTGAAACTAAAGCAAAAAACTACCAAACAACTGCTAGATTGTACAGTTACTGGAAGGCTGCTGGACAGCTACTGAAAGGCTGAAAATACAGCGGTTTTAACCAAAGAAATTCGAAAACAATGAAGCATGAAGAAGGTCAACAAT
>JGI24158J21664_10003042_pt1 | contig 20786 bp, 11 predicted proteins | sample Ectturendosymbi3_FD_21664 | JGI IMG/M metagenome (IMG submission 21664) | reverse complement strand
GGTATCTTGCTGTAGTAAGTCTGAACAAACGTACAAACAAATAGACTATAAATGGCTTTTCTAAACCGGCTGCACCGCTGAGGCAAACTTTGAAAAGCAGAGCGCAAGGTTGAATAAAATGTGAACATTGGATAGACAATCAATTAAACATTTAGAAAATTAACCGTACCCAAATGTAGTTTTATGAGGAAAATCTAAAATTTTACAAGCAAACACAAGATTCCAAACAATTTGTATCAAACCCACATCTGAAATAAAGCGCATACTGCATTCAAAGCAAATCTTTTCTTCCTCAGGACTGCATAGCCACAAGAGACATGAACTTATAGTGGACACATTAGTGCTTTAATGTTTTGTGCATTCTTACTGCGTAATTCCCAGTAATATTTCATTCGTGATTCAACGCGATGCACTTGTTTGCGAACAGTCCGGCCATCGACACGATAGCCTGCAAACCTACATAACCGCAGTCGGTCGCTGTTTCCTGTGGCGCATTCGAACGCATCCCAACGCTTTTGTTTTTCGTCATTCTTATTCTAGTTCTGATTCTACATCGAACCGTTGTAACGTTACGTGTTTCTAACTTCACGCTCAAGTGTATCGGAGTTTTTTGTTGTATATCTGAATATAATCGAAAGAAGCAGTCAACTTTGAGTACTACTGGAGAGTTATTAGTGGACAAAGTGGTAAGAGCCTTTTATTTCGCCTTGCTTCGGTTTGGCAACTTCAAGAAGACAGGTTGCTTAGTTGGGAGACCGACCTGTGCTCCTGCAACAACTAGGTTGACCCCTCTAGTAGTAGGGATCTCTGTGAAAACCTACGACCTCAGTCCCTACAAACTTACTTATGTTTTGGTGACTACAAACATGCCATAATTTGCAGGATAATGGAGCTAATGTTGCGATTAGTTACAAATAGATGTCTTGGTTTTTCAAAGAGAACTTACTTAAAACCAGGGTTGCGGAGTCGGAGGTGAAATCGTCGACTCCAACTTCGACTCCGGCCTTTCCAAAATTTCCGACTCGGACTCCCGACTCCGACTCCTTAACGTATAGGGAATGAAATTGGCTGTTAAAATCAATGGAAGTCGTGGTGCACAGCAAGAAATCTCTGTTTCAACAAAAGTTTCAAATGAAATTCTACCATTTCAACAGGAATTCCCAACTTATGAGTGTGATTTAAAAAATGATCCAATTGGACATCCGGAGTCGGACAAAAAAATCCGACTCCGGCTCACAGTGTTGGTAGGAATCCGACTCCGTCTCCACCCGAAAACCTCCGACGCCTTACGGCTCCGACTCCGACTCCGCAACCCTGCTTAAAACAGCAACATTAACGGTACATGCATCGGATACAGTATATAGCGCCCTTCCTCCAAAAGAACAACGAGGCCCTAGTTTTCTAAAACAAGTGGCAAAATCTTTTGCAAAGAAAAAGATTATTAGTTAAATTTTCGCAAAAGCAAAGCAGTTATCATTCTTTTTTATAAAATCAAATCTGCGAATGCAGTTTTGTCATGGCGTAACACAAATCTGCGAATGCAGCGTGGATGTGGCTGTTTCAGGAAAAACCTACACACCTCCGCCGTTAATTTTCCTATCAAGTCGACGGGGTTCGGGATAATAAGGATGTGATATAAGATCATTTAAAGCTGAACCATCGATCCATGATTACAACACGCAATTTGCAGTACATCAAAGTCACAAACAAAAGCTGAACTATCTAAGTTTTTAAGATTATTTGCAATCTCCTGAGGAAAAATATTAATCGCGTTAACTGATGAATCACAAACCTATGTATTAGAGACGATATGCACCAAGGCATTTGTTTTGTAATTTTTCATGGTTTGCTTGCAAAGAGTATAGCCGTAGTGTACATTCATACTTATAACGTTAAAGTTACCTATGCAAGGCATGGTGTCCAATTCTTCAAGCTCGTGTCATTTTGAGCAATAAATTGCTTTTCTAATGGTTGGGAAACGAAAATACAGAGTTTCATTGAAACAAGGCTTAAATTAAATCGCTTGTAAAATTAAAGCATTAAAAATTTGTAAACTTCCTGATAGTACGCGTTTGGTGTCAGATAAAACGCACAAGTTGGGACCAATAGTTTTTAACTGAATATTTTTCTTCTCGTTTAAACAATTTAAGGCATTACGAAGTTTTACTTATAAAAAGCACATGAAAACAATGATATGAAATCACGAAAAATGAAAACCAATGATATAAATAGGAATCGAAAATGTTTCAAACCACCCCACTACTACATAGCTAAACGTTCATGCTATCAACCCTTTATATCAACCATGATACTCCACTGACCTATTTACTGAACAATTGAGCCCCAAAATACTTTCGCAATCAACGAATCTTAACTTAGCAGCTACCGTGTTTCCCCGATAATAAGACAGGGCTTATATTAATTTTCACTCCGAAATGTACACTAGGGCTTATTTTCGGGGGATGTCTTAATTTGATATACCAAAAAATGAAGTTGCAGGATTTCTAAATAAACAGAAATTACGAAAAACTATCTTCACTTGCTTATAATTAGCATGTTTTTTATTCATAAACTCGTTGACAACAATTTATTCAAAAACAATCATATCATTATCCTCTGGAATGTCTTTCAGGTCCTCGGTTTCCAAAATTCCAGCGGAGTTTTCGCCTAACTCAGTTTCCCACCAGTCAACTAGGGCTTATTTTAAGGGTAGGGCTTATATTAAAATCATCCTCAACAATCACGCTAGGCCTTATTATCGGGTAGGTCTTATTATCGCGGAAACACGGTAAAGCTAGTTACGGCGAGTATCTGCGCTGCCATCAAAACTTTCGGAAAACCACTNATGATGCAATAATCNGGTTTTAATAAGACGAAGGCAAATGAAATGCGTATGATGCAATAATTCAGTCTATGACAGAATTGAAAGAACTTGAAAAATGAAAAGAAAAAAGTTCGTTTTGACAGATTTCAATCACCTTGGCGCGATCCATTTTTGTCCCTTCGCGACCCATGTTTGGGACGCGACCCATACTTTGGGAACCCCTGACTTAATACGTAAAACAAACGTCGGTTTTCCGAAACATGGCAATATTCATGAACCGCTGCGGAAAATTTGAAACGGGTTGCACCTAAAACTGAAACTATTTCGCGCTTTCACCAATTTATTGTTGTGGTCGGTACATCTGGATACATTAAACAATTACCGACATTACATTTGTGAATAGAAAGCACAGATTAGAAAGAGCAAAGCTTCTTGTGCACAAATTTTATTGAAAACTGACCCCATGCAGACTCGTTCGTTCAGGCTTGTTATACTGCTGACCTTGTGCTTGTTAAGAATGGGTAATAATGCTTTTGGGAATACAATTTACTTAGCGTGACTTTGCAGCCTGCAAAAGATTTGCCTTGACCTAAAGTAGCTTACGTTCCTGATAATCTCGTACGCTCTCTGAAACAACACATGCACAGGTTTACGCATTTCGGATGGCATCATTAGGCCCTGAGCGCAAAAACCAACAGCCAATTTTTTGACTCGAGGTTTTATGGGCAACTAGGCTATAATGCGAGTCTTTGGAGGGTTTGATTGGCTTTCTGACATTTCTAGTTCAAAAGCTATGGCCAAAAGCAAGAAATTAAATAATTAGTCATCTAGGGAATTGAATCTACTCCAATTATGCGTAAATCTGCTCCCATTATGACGTCATCAACAACAAACCAAAAATGCAAAACTTTTCAATTTTTTAAAATCGAAAGTACAAGACTTTCCGCATCTTTAGAGGGTTTCAACAGCTCTGTCGTTCAATCGGCTGGGGAGCTATTGCCTTCAACCAAAGTGGCCAAGGTTACCTTTTGCGGGTATTGATTTTTTACCAAAAATTGGGTTTTTGGGCATAACTTTTGGATCCACAAACCCTAGAAAGCCAATCAAGGGCTCTAAAGACTCGGATTATAGCTTAGTTTCCAATGAAAACTTGAGTCAGAAAATTGAATTGTTGGGTTGGCGCGCATTGGCCGGTGGCCTCGGCCAAAAATGTGAAAACTAACCACGATTATGACGTCACGCACAAAAAACACAATCCAAAACTTTCCAATGTCTTTAAAATCTAAACTACAAGATTTCCCACATCTTTAGAGAGTTTGAACAGCTCGTCTATAGCTCAATCCGCTGGCGTTTTATGTTTGTGGAAATTTCAGCACGAAAAGTGGCGTACGCGAGACTTAATGTGCTTGGAGAAGGTACCGAAAGACTTCGATGAAGTTCTATTGAGAAATACTGACGACTAAACTTAGACAAAAGTTTAAACAGATTAGATTACAAAACACTTGAAATACTGTCTTAACTTCCCGTAATGCATTGTTCCAAAAAAAAGTTTGAAATTGAACTTCGTTCTGTTTTGTTATAAAGTTTGTCTACAATCCCCTAGTGAAAAACATTTGAAATTCTTAAGCAGTTTGCCTGAACAATATTGATTGATCTTGCTTTCAGTGGTGTAGGAGTTGGGGGTGCAAGTGCTCCCCCAAAAGTTTTGATTTGTGGAAAATCCGGGCAAAATTCCTGAAAATTTGGGCAAAATCCTTGAACAGCTGTGAACTGATGCTTTTGACACCTCCGTTCTGTTTGTGTGATCAATGAGACTGGCTGATTACAAACGTCGTAGTGTCTATTTTGCCGCCAGCAGCAAAATATCTGTTGGGACTATTTCGCCATTCGAACTGTATCTGGCTTTGTCCACATATAAAGATGAGTTCATGAAACTAGCAGCATGGTGACTGTAGTGGGTTAGTGTCTGTGCTTTCTCAATGCCTCTATGCTTTCTGCGCGAGTGGTTGTCGGTTCGGCTCTCAATATCATTGATTTGGCTTTGCTCATAGAAATAACACCTTTGATGAGAGCACTTTTTAAAATATGGTTCGGTTTAGCTTTTGCGTTTAGGTTCATGGTTTAGGTTTTTAGTTTAAGTTTTGGTTTAAGATCACGTGCGAAAGAACATGGGCTAATGTAAGCACATTGTCCTTGTCACATGACCAATTCAACCAATAGGATTCGCCTAGTGGCAAAATAGTTTCAGTAACGCCTTTCCTCTGATGGCAGAATAGACACTGCCGAAAAACGTCTGAACTTTACCAAAGTGTGACCTCCAAAAAAGTCTTCATGTTTCTTGTGAGAGTTAGCCGCACAAAATTTTTCTATCAAATTTGGGGAAATTCGGGCAAAAATGTTTCACAACCCAAAATTTTGCCTGCTCCTACACCTAAGCTTGCTTTGTTATACATTCGAGCATGTCGTGCTGTACCGTTTGCGACTTCAGTATCGTTTCAAAGGCTTCGCAATTTGAGGCAGAAATTTCTTTAGTACTGTTAAAAATATCTAGAAAATTTTCTCACGTAACGATATCTTTTGACCAGTCACGCAAGAAAAATTAAAAAAATTTACTCCCTTATAATGTATAATGTGATGTCATCTATTGACCGCTCCTAGTTTATCACATTGGCCTGCACAAAACTGTACAGTAGGTTAATAGCATGCTTAGTTGCAACAGCTTTGTTTAAATGTATGCTTCTTTTGGTTGCTAATGTGTATGTACCTATAGGTGGGATTTAAACTAAAGGGTCCGCTGTTGAAATACGTTGTCGTGCCTGTCAGCTCTTTTGTGACTTCTTTTTCAATAGTAAATTAGTTTTAAACTCCGGTTTCTTTGTTTCAAGTACCTTTAGAATGAAGAAAAAGAAGTGAACAAATTTCTGATTTCACAGTAAAGGCTGAATGCACATGGAAATAGAGGCTTCTTCGTTTATGTTTCCTTAGTAGATTGTTTGCTTCTGATTACGAGAAAGCAAATTGGCCTGTTAGCCTATACTTGATCAATTAGTTTGCATAAACATACAGTAGGTCACATGGATATTGCATTCTGCTTTATTTTGTGGCAGTTAGTTGCAAGTAAAATGCAACCGCTGAAGGGCTGTGTTTTCAACTCCTCTTTTATTTTGGTTATTTCCTTACAGTGTATGAAATGTAAAGCCTATGAATATGTTCTCAAGCACGGGTTTTTCAGCTTGCTTAGCAGTGTAGACGCTTGCTGCGTTTAGATTGTTTTGGCTTGACGACTCTGCTTGTGCAGGCCTTCAATGTAAATGAACTTCAATAAAAGGCAGTGATATCTTTTTGGTACTTCAATGCAAGTTCATTTACGCGAGATCACACCAGGAGACCTGAATGCGTTGAAATTGTGTCGATGACATATCACAAAAAAGACTGATGTACAACGGCTCATCATGCACGATACATATACTCGCACACAAGTTCACAATTACTTCCTTAAAGAAAGAAGAGCAAGTCGTCATATATACCTTCTCACGTCATTCTGCATACTCCGTTATGAAATTGACATAGTAGAATTTGAACGATTCACACGACGGCATCTTTAAAGGGTTTTATATGATTCAAATGGGAAAAAAATCTTCAGACAGGTTCACCCGCAATACAAAACATTTAACTGGATGTACGAGAAATCTGTTCCCTCAAAATCCACCATCTACCCAAAAAATTGAGAAGGGGCTTTTTATGAGGGTCACCAAAGGGTTTCAATTCAAATTCAATTGTGCAATACGGTTAAACAGAAAAACGACATGATGTGAATGGTTAAAATTCATTTTTAAGTTGTGCAAATCACATTCAGCGGCATAAAATCTTCTAACCCAAGCAAAGACATTTTTGATGTACAAGAAGGAAGTTCACCCATTGCAAAACTTCGCAATACCTTGCAATGTTATTTCACATAGAATAAACAAGGAAACAAGCGTCTGTGACATTTTTCACACTCTAGGTGGGCCTTTTAAATATTGATACCACAGAAAGTGACTTACCTAAACAATTGACAAACCCTAAGTACAATATTTGTTTTTATCAAAGTACCTCATACACCAACAGCTGTAGATACATAAAAGATTACTACTCGAGAAACCAAGCCACAAAACGTTGCAGTATGTTACTGTTTAAGGAACAATCAAAGTATTTAAGTATCAAGTTAAATGTCCAGTCTTTTCCCAAGTTTCACTCTCATTTTCGCATTTAGCCTCGCCATGAATGTCTGATCTTCTTCTTTTGTTTATTTGTTTAATTCCACAATATACTGATTTTATTCGGAAGAACAAGTACTGAAGCAACTCCACAAGAGTCACAAAGCTAATCCCAATCCATAAACCCAGTTGACCTCCTGCAGAAATTAAAAGTTATAATTCATAGATTAACTCAACCAAAATGCAGTAAATTGAAGCAACAAATAAGATGCAATCTTAAGCACAAGGCGAGAGGAACATTAATTTTTTATTTTAATTAATGGACTAAATAAAAAATAGACTAATGACATATACACCAAAGTCAGACAAACTATTTAAAGGAATAAACGAAGCGATAATTTAAACAATCAAGCAATAAGAAAGGGAAACAGTGAAAGAAATAAAATAACAGACGAGCAAAACCCGATGTGCAAGCAATCAACCGTATGTTAACAAAGGGAACTGGCAGGTCGCACATCAAGAAATGCAATTATACCCATCCACAACAATCAAATGTCCTCCTGACATACGCAACCTATTTTTATGCATCCATACAAAACAAGCTTGAAATTCAAGCATTAAGCAATCAAACGAAGAGTGCACTGAGCATTGACAGATAAAAAATCCGGAAAACTTTTTCTCTCACGAACCTAGGAAACAAAAATCGTTACATTTGTGAAAAATACCTATGATGTCCACTTGAACGCAAGTCAAATGTGGGTTAGCTTATAGAGTGCAAATTTTGAAGCAAAAGACTTGCACTGTAAAAAAACAATGATAAACACAATTTTGCACAATGTTTTCCAGGATTTAATTAAACTCTATCCAGTTATCTTAGAAACCGTCAGAAACTTTTTCATACAAAGTGCAACGGTTAGGCCGAGTAAGTTCAGAAATAGGTTCGTTCTTTCCTGGACATACGTTATTTCCACAAAAAAGTGTGGCAGAACCGCAACCAGAGAGGAAAATCGCGGTGAAGAATTTTGTAAAGCGAGTCCAGACAAGAGTTTGGGACACTGGGTTGCCAAACCATCAATAAACCTCACTTCGCATTCCCTATTTTTCCAAGGAAAAGCGTTGCCAGTGAGTTGGGGCTATAGATTCTGCTGCAAAAGTTGCCAGAGTGGAAAAATGTTTCCCACTTGCCAATGAATTCCCCTATCGAAATTAGTTTCCTTGCATGGATCATTTGAAGAGCTCAATCTGCCTTTAACGATTATATTTGATACATAAGTGGAGCTTTGCCTGAGGTCACCACTGCGAAGTTGCTTACAAGCCTGGTTGTAAGTTGTTTGCATACTTTGGTAGAAAACGTTCCATACTTCTGCATTAGTAAAACCGACGCATGCTTTGAACTGTTGTTTTACAGTTGATGTCCAGTATCCATTGTTTCTGGCTTGTCAAGTGTAATATTCATGACTGTTGTAAACAGAAGGGAAAGTTTTCCTTAAACCTTTTCATTGAACTTACCGTCATGGCGTAGCAGTGGCTTTGTTCTTAATCACAAAATTCTCTCAGTGCTCACAACACACTTTGCAAACTTCGAAAAAGGTGTATGAGGAAAACCCACAAATGCAATTTTTAAAAGTCTTAGTAGCATGATCTAAATTTGGTTCGAGTTATTTTTGCGACTATAAGCATCACGATTCCAAGCGCACAAAGGCTGATTTTACGCAAAAGCGTTTTCGCTTCAACCACCTACAATATTGGTCACACTGACAGGTTGACATGGTAAAAGTTTGAGTTGAATACAACATTCTTAATAGATACTAGGTGCTTTAAATAAGGAAAGAAGTCAAAATATTTTGAATACCTTCTATTTTCTTAAAATGCAGTAGTTTTCTGATTTGCGTTCAAATGTCTATATCAAATTTAAATTTTGTCATTACGATCTATGGCAGTCAGAAAACTGAAATTGCTACTTACATATATAAAAAGCAATTGGCTGCAGTAAGAGGTGGGGATGCGTTCTAGAAGATTTGACAATTACCTGAGGTCTCAGCAATTTTTGATTAAAGCAAAGATAAACACCTTTTTCACAAAATTCCTTGAAAACGATTTGCACGCACTTTTCCAGTTATTTTTTTATTATTTTTTCATCATTGCACTACACATCTAAATTACAAAAGAATACTCTCTGTCAAAGTACGTTGTTTGACATACTTGCATGTTATGTACAAGGCGCAAAGCTACATTGATCGAAGTACTGTTCTTAACAAAATAGCCGTAGTGTGCCAGACGGTAGTCCTATCTTGTTGCTAAGTACGTTTTATAACATATCCACTCTATACTCTTTTACTGTGGTTTTCAATCGTTGCAGGCGGTTTCGTATGCAAGAATAATTTTAAGACGTGGCTGCCAGGAAAGGGCAAGCAGGGTTGCTCACACCATGTTGGTATTTCATCGGGCAGCCATTAGGCAATGGATTTGCCTCAAGCAACGCCGGAGAATGCAAACTAAGGCAACTTAATAAAAACGTTTGTGTGCTTATTCTTCTTGTTTTTTTGATTAGGTACTTACTTCACAATATATTTTAATGAATAAATGAACAAACATTAAAAAATACAACCAAATCCGCTTGGCCCCCTGTGGCTGTTGGCTAAAAAACCGCCTGGCAATAAAGGTGAAATGTTGAAAAAAGTATCAAGTCAGCTCTTTTGCAAGTATTGTTCAAGGTCTAGGGTGCAATCGAGAGTAATTAAATTTAAAGATGGGAATGATCAAACATCTTTTCAAAAAACATTTCACCACTTGCAAAATTTACGACATTTTGTTATCAGTGATGCCACGAAGAGGACGTCTGAAGTTCTTACCAATGTCACTCGCTAAAGAAGACTCATCGATCAACTTTGATTGATATTCTTTAATGTAACCGATTTCCTCGAATGAGATGTCGATTCCCAGAACATTTTGATTAATGTACTCAATTTTTGGAACGACGTGCCAGTCCTTCTAACAACAGCATGGAAAAACAGCTGCTTCAACAAGATCAATACTGATAATTATTGTTTAATTATGGCTTTTTGTTGAAAATGTAAACACGCAATCATGCAAGTAAGAGACAAGTCAAACTATTGTCAATGCAGTGATGCCTAAGAGGAAGTAGGCCAAACATCAAGCTTCGCTTTTTTGTCATTTAAATCACACAGTGTTACAACTACATCAGGTATATCTTTCCCACGGAGTTGGAACACAACCAAGATTTCTCCAAAATCGTGGTTTGAAATGCAAATTAAGCATATAGCTATTTTGTTCTTGTGCAATATGTGTTTCTATTTGAACATGAGCGTTTTATTATCGTCCACACATGAAAATGTACCCAATTGCTGAAATGTTGTTTATGCAATCATGCACTCTGACGTACGATATAACTTTGTACAATGAAAAAAATTTTTACAACATGAAAATAAAGCCATAATTTTTTGGAACTTCCTATAAGAAAGATGTGCGATTGTCCTAAACGAAGCCATCATTTTAGTTAGTACATATAGGAATGAGTATTTACATTGCAATTTTTCTCTTTTATAATAAAGTATACATTAAGTAATAGACTCTAGCAAAGACATGATCTAAGTAATCCTGGCAGTGAAAATAGCGATTATACATCAGGTTTTGTGTCTTGTCCGTTATAAATATCTGTTTCATGAATATAGTTACTATGCAAGCAAAGAGATTTCAAAAGTGAGTCAATGTGTTAGTTGTTTTTGAAACTTGCATACCATAAATGATCAATATGCAGCACTTGGCTGAACAGCTGCAAGCGCCATTTTTCAAATCTTGTCTATGGAGCAAAATTACATTTAGGGTTCTTAATTCGCAACCTAGTCAAACTGTTGACACTTATTTTTAATGATAGGAAAGACACGCAGCAAGGTTCCCAAATATTAATTGCATTGAGACGCAATGAAGAGAAAAATAAAGTAACGTTATGCTGAAACAGGAAAATATCGCGTCAGGATTTTGCAAAACTTACTGCGTAATGTTTCTCAGTTGGTCTGTTTGGAAAGTGCGAGTATGACATTCGAATTGGATATTCAGTGAAGGAACAAGGTATTGTACATCCGCAAGCGTCCGGTGTAAGCTGTTGCCATTAAATAATGAATAAAACATTTCTTATCTGCACTTTTGGCGAGCTTTTCAGAGGCAACATCGCAAAAGGAAGGCATGCACGTGTTACACATTCAGGGGTGAATATTAGAATTGAGGGCCCCGAAAAAAACTTTCAGAAAGGGGCCCCAAAGCAACCCTTTTTTCCATTTGCACATAATTTTTTGCTTTATTTTTTGTGGGTGATATTACTTATAGTAAAAAATGGAAAAACTAACTGGGAAACTCTCAAACAAACGGGATGGCGAATACATCTCTGAAAAAGGGGTGCCCCTACTCAACCGCCTCGTTCGCCACCTCTAATATTCACGCCTGTATACAATCAAGGTAGGTAATATTTGATCAAGAAATATGCAATCTTGCCAAGATCACCTTACCGTAATTTGAGCTTGATGCAAACGTATTGAGCTGCAACTGGCCATTTTCTCCATGGAGCACTCAGGAGCGACACCTGCTGCCCAGTATTGGTCAAACGTTCGGCATCCGCAAAACGCGATCAGGTCTTGAGTGTGGCACTCTACAGTAAACACAACATTTTTGTTGCTTATCGAAAGAAATCCGTTCACAGCGAGGACTACGATCTTATCAGAGCATATATTTCGGGCACTGCGATCGTATCAGAATTTATATTTCGCCTACTAGGTGGGCATCATCAGCTCTTATTCAGAGAGGATCAGCATTATCGGTGTATTGAATAATGTTTTGATTTATTAGTCAGCAGCCTGATATGAGTTTGTGTGCACATTTTATTTTCTATACTAGACAGTTGTGTGTAGGTCATCACGTTAATTCTTACTGATTGAATATTTCACGACGAAAAAGACACGCTAGCACTTTTTCGCACTTGTTTATTCCTAATGGCCGTCAAAATTCATAAAACCATTGTAAACCAAACTTACATAGTTCTGCGTAGTTACGAATTTCCGTAACTGCACAAAAGCTTTAGCAATCCGAACATTTGCTCAGAAAATGATTAGAACTGGTCTTGACGCAGCGCCATCGTTTCAGACATCAAGATAGCACATGCTCTTAGCGCACGTCCACTTGCGTAGTAGGTCTTTTTGCATTACGGAACTGCCATACTCGCTATATGACACTCATTTCGCCTTTTCAAAGTACTGCGCGAACTACAAGAGTGTTTCAGTTTCGGCTGCGAAAAGAGTAGAAGAAAAACGACTTCTGCCACTGCAAAACGCAAAAATAACTCTCTACTTTTCGCCTGCTTGAACATGCCAAACGTGAGAATCTAGAAATGCAGCTAGCACTTTTTTTCCGAAAGCAAACAAAAAATTGAAGTTCGGAAAACTCAATATTTCAGTGCACACTGCTCCCAAGCCAGTACGTTGATCTGACCAACCTGCTGAAACGCCATGTTATTGTTGGAACAATGTCATACCAACCCGTCATGCATGCTGCCATGGAGTACTTGCTAAAATAATTTAACGTCTTCTCGCGCTTGGGATCACAACGCCCCCATGGCTTGTACATAAGTTGTGTATCTCTTCTAGACATTTTGGCATAGCCCTTCGTTCCAACCGGTACGGCAATTCCATACTGCTTCATATTTGTTGGTTGATGCTTGTCGTGAACCTGTAAAATCGACAGATAAATGGGACATGAAGACAACAAGTTTATTGACTTAAAACGGGCAATATTTTTAAACTGGAGACTTTTATTACAAAATTGGAGTTTCGTGAATAAAAGTATTTAACAAAGAGTCAATATTTTGTGGCGATATTCAACATGCGACCGACTTATAGAATTTAACCTTCACGTAATTACAAGGTCGAATCTTCTCATTAACTATTACTAACCCCAGATTCACCACCTCCACGTTAATTTCACTAAAAAGTATGAACTCAGTAGAAAAATAAAGTAAGAGTACGCCCAACACAAAACTCTCCAACTTTGAATCACCATCATATATCTGTAAGCTGCTTCTAGAAGGATATGCTGAGGAAAGAAAAGCAAAAACAACAACTTGCATCTTTTAAAATGTTGCGTTTGTTCTCTGAACCTGTTTGATCATAATCATTAGTGATTTTGTAATAACACAGAATGGTTTCCTTTAACCAAAAGCTGGTTCTGCAACGATTTGCTGCGAGGAAAGAAACCTTAAATCTGCTTCTCAACCCAAAGGAACTAAGGTTATTTTGCTGAATTTTCTTAATGTTTGCAAAAATCTCGTTGAACAAAGAAAATTTCATGTTTTTCTCTTATTCTGTTACAGATAATATGGAGGGCATCTTGCCTAGGCGGCTGTAGATATGGGTGTACAGTTTTTGGTATTAGTTTATCACACAGCTTGCGACCAACAATCCTGTCCAATCCTTTTACTCAACCTTTTCAAAAGCATTTCACCAAATGTGATCATTTTCAGTTTCGTTGAAGTTTACACTTTTTTATGTTGAGAAAATTAATTTTTGCACCATGCGTGGCTATCCTTCGGTCATTCGGATGTGCTACGGTTTCTGTGGTTTTGCACTGAAGGCGTAAAAAATGAGGCCCACAAATGCGTGCTTTAAGCTGAAATTAGTCACTAATCAAGCGTAATTCTCCGATGATAGTTACTGAATACCGTAAATGTGTGATGGTACAATCATACGTTAACATTGCGATGTAACCACTATTTTAAATGTTGTCCATGACACTAAAATTGAAATTAACTGTTTTATTCTTTTGATAATTTATTAAAGAACAATTGTCAAAGGATTTTTCTGTATTTTACATTAATTAATGTAACTATATTAGATGTGGCTCTAATACGTTTATATTTTACATTAATTACTGTAAAGTAAAAAAAAACTGCTCATAGTAGAAAGCGAAGTAAAAGCGAAACGGATATAATTTCAACTTAAAAAAATTGTTGTAAGGTGCTTAAATTAAACCTGTTCATATTCCAATGACATCATACTTGAAATGATTTTATTGATTCAGATTGATAAAATTTGCAGGTCCTTACTCAGCACCTCTGTAAATGTAAAAATACGGAAGTTTCTCTCTAGATTGTTCTTCCCTGTAATGATGTGGAAAAAATGTGTCGCCATCGGTCTGCGTGACAAATGAGCTGACGAAATATTAAAAAAATGGAAGAACTTCAACATTTCGTACCGTTTCAAGCAATCAAATGTCGCAAACTTCCATTACTGCAGAAAAAGGTGAAAACTTGCAGGTTTACAGCAGAACTCACTCAGACGTTGCCGTTTTGGGTGAATTGTGTATCAAATAGCCTTTTTACAGAAGAAACGCAATGCACAAAATTTAATGTTACTACAAACCAAGTGGTCATCATTGATGGTAAAATCTTTTTTATTGAATACAGCAAATGACAAACAGTCAACAAAAAAATTACATAAGCCCAAAGACGCACACCAAATGTTAGTCAAACCTGGAACAGAACTCCTGCCTCTGAACGACCGAAAACGGGTTCTTCGGTGTAGTTATAGTTGTTTGCGTTGATAAGGACAAAAAGGCCACCGTCCGTCCCCGCAACTTGTTGTGTTCTGGTTACGTTTACGTCAGCATTGAAAGTGTGACAGAGACCGAACTGCGTGACCACAGGCGTGAAGCTAGCCGCGGAGCAGCTGGTAGATTGAAAGCTGTATTGGAAAAAAATTGAAAGTCGATGGTGATCAGATAGGTTTTTCTCCGATTAGACATTCATAAATATTTAATTAAAGTCTAAAATAGCATCAAATCAACGCTCTGCGATTCTCCTCCTCCCAAGCAGTGTGGCGTATCGGCTACTTTGTCTTTTCTTTAAACTCGTGAGGCTATGCATTGTTAATTCATTGTTTCAAGTGGAAGCTTCAAAATACTTCTTCAAGAGCCAGCTTAAACCTGAAGGAATGAGAATAGCTGATGTTTAAAGTAGACGATGTCAGCACATAATGAAATTAGGAAGCCATGCAACTGCGTATCTTTTAAAGAAAATCAACCGACAAATTTTTTCCTTGAACTCATCATTCGTGTTCAAAGAACTGGATTTCACAACACCACAATTCTTTCTTAATAAGACTTTTGAAATTGCACATGCAGTGAATATACGCATATACATCACGCTGTCCATTGTTAGAATGTAAAGCATTTAGGTATATGAGCTAGCACGAAATCATGACAGGATGCATCCTGTTAATCGTAGCGTTATGCATTAATATGAGCAAGCACAAGCGTCTTTTAGCCCTTCAGCACTAAAAAATAAAGCACGTGAACAGAAGCCACCAACAAATATTCGAAAACAGCATCTAAAGTAGAAAAAATTTAAAGGTGGGAATCGCTAAGCAAGTCTCTAAACCGAGGTAAACAGTTTTTTCAAATAAAGAATAATGATGATTTCTAAGCAATGCATTAGCATCACCAGAAGCAGCAGTTACCAAGATAACTGAAAAACCTAAGATAATGAAAGAAAACGTTATGCTGCTGACATCTTTTCTTGTAATGCGTTTCAGACAAAAAATGATTCTTACTGTGTTTCTTGTTATTCTAAAGCTTTGCTTAGAAAGCATCACCATTTCCCTCTCAAAATTTAACCTCCTAATTACCGCGATTTTTTACTCGCAACATTGTATGCAGGCATAAGTTGACATAGTCACCAGCAAGTAGAGGATAATGCTGCAATGATTAAATGCAGTATCAGGCAATTCATTGGATAAAAACCGCCTATTAAAATTTATCTAAATAAAATTGCACGTTGATTTTGTGATTTATGCTTTCGCTTTGCTTCAAATAAAACTTGAAACTTATCATACCTTCAGAACATTAAATCTAGCAACTAAGATGTTTTTCTAGATATCTTTTCTTAGACCAATCATTCAAAATTCAGCTTTAAAAATCTGCTGTTTATTATTACAGTGAGTTCTCCGAAACAGGACATTTTCGTTGATTTTACAGCAGGTGAGTGTTCGCAGAAAAGAAATGAAGTGTCAACAGTGGAATCGAATGATACTAAATCAACGTAAATAATAGTGAAAACCGATGAAGCCACTGTAAGATAGGGTAAGTAAAAGAAAAAGACAATGAGGGAAAAACAAAATGTAGAGATATAATTCGAAAAAACAATGCGAATTTGTAGATTTTTCCAGTTGGGAAGAGAATATACTATGCATCAAATTATAAAGCGTCGATAAATTGGGTCAAAATGCCTTCGTACACAGATGCATCCCTTCAGTGTCCTCAACTTAATCAACTGCGAATGTTTTGTTTGATGAAAATGATAATTCGTTGTGATTTTATGGGTTTACTTTCAAGTAGATCTTATTGCGTATTTTCCAGATTTTGTGGCGAGTAGCCGTAATAGCAGCAGTCAGATATGTTCAGGGGTTCAGCGTATAATGCGTATTGGATATCGGAATGGCGAGGTAGATTGAAAAACTCAGGATAATCTCCTGTATATTTCTGAACTGGATAACTTTAACTGAGAAGTTCCATATAATTTGGGCATGCCTACATTCTAGGAACAGGCGCGCCATCCCATCCTGGGTGGTTCTACAGAAACATACGTTGCAACCTAGTCAAATGAGTGTAAATCCGTCTGTTGTGAAATAATCTTATAAAAATATTGAAAGATGTAGTTGATTACAAAAACGTACAAGCGATCAAAGTATTCCGTCTTGTCTCCAGTCTTCGTGTTTAAATTAGTTCTCACTTTTCAATACTTTTCAGAGCATGATATAAACCTAACTTGGTAACTTTCCCCTTCCCTGGAAATATTTTGCCAACGTCCTTGAGCAATAATGAAGCCTACAGGACTTGTCCGTAAAAACATTCAATAAATGCGGAAAAAGCAATATCTGTTGTAATTACCTGCAAAAAACTAGTTCTAATTTGTCGCGGAACTGCCATCCTTTGTAAGTGAGGTATTCGGTAAAGCTGAAATTGGTGTAATCACGATAGAAACCTAACTTTTTGTGGTTTACACTGATGTTGCTTGCTGTCGCATAAGCCATGGTTCCAGGTGATGATATTCGGTTGAGCTCTTGCATGGCAACCAATTCATCGTCTGATTCTGCGTCAAAAAATCTGCAAAAACATTTTCGTGAAGAGAAATACAGCATGCGTTTATTGTGCCTACTTTTTGGCATTTAGCGGCTGACTGCAAATTCAGCCGGTGCTAAACTTGATAAAAACATTAAGTTGCGTCCCTAATGCTAATTTATTATTGACTGTGTTTTGCCTACAACTTAAAGCTTGAGAAAAACACAGAAAAATGTCGTTCGAAATTTATCCATTACCATTTGGCAACAGTTTGATATATGCAGTTGAACTAAGATTAAATTTCAGTTTGATTTCGTTATAGAGAAAATTTCTATCCCTGCTAACTAAACGGATTTGCGGTAAAAAGAGTCAGGATGAATGTGGAATAAAATCAAAAGTTTTGGATGAATACTATGCAATATGAGACCGACATGAGAGCAAAGAGGCAAGAGTAAATGCAACCAGCATAGTACAGATTTGTTTTGACATAACAAATTAGCATAGGAGTGCAACACTTTTTTGATAATTCGATGAAAACGTACAGCAACCTCTACTCTCAATATGTCCGACAGGAAGTTTTTACGCTTTTCTTGTTTTCACGGCCTTCAGCGACTATGAAAAATCATAGACTTTCGTTCCTACCATAAAACAGCTGAGCTACACTGGCTATAGGCATTCGTCAACACGCTAATTTCTTAAACATCGCCAAACTCAAGATCAACCTGTTGAAGTTGCAAATGGTGACTGCAGGAAACTCGATTCCACTGACGAAGCTTCTTGATATCTCTGTGTTTGCATTGTATTCGTAGTATGCGGAGACACGTGCGATGATTTGATGCAGCATTGCACCCAAAAAGACTGACAATTCAAAAACAAATAAGAAAACAACCTGCACCGTGACCTCACTTCATATTTAACGTAAGGTTAGGAGCCAAAACCCCACACTTAACACAGTGTATGCTGTATACTGTACACCAGGCCTGCACAACATACGGCCCGCGAGAACTGTTCTTGCGGTCCGCGACAGCTTTCTCAATTGCAGAAAATGTTGCAAAAGCACAACATCGGACATTCAATTGTCGTTCCAGAATTCCTTCTAAACTACAACGAAATAGACTTTTGCGACCCGCGAAAAATTTACGTTGATCAATTTGTACCTTCGAGTTTTCTGAATTGTACAGGCCTGCTGTACATTACGCGTTCGTGCGCATGCAGATAACAGCATACAGTAACACCGGTAAGACATGTAGGAAATCGCTTATTTATTGACGTGTCCACCAAAGTTAGCCAACTAGTGAAAAGACGCTACTTAGGAAAAGCTTAGCACATGACCAACTGATAGTCTGGGCAGAGTCACCTTAAAGCTGAATGCAAAAAAACGAAAATTCACATTTGTAAGGGTCCTTAGAAATGATCTGAACATCATGCCACAAGCTTATCTTAAATCACTGTCCTGATAAAACTCAGGTACGAAGAATTTCAGTGACAATTACGTACTCTACCTAAAATTAATCCAATCCAGAAAATTCTTTGTGCACTGCTTTTACTGTTGGCCCAGAAGTATATGCCGTTGAAAGATGTAGTTTCTGCGAATTCTTTTTCGATGGCAAATCGCTTTTTCTTTTTTGATTCATATTGTGTTTTCACCGACATATTACCGTGGCGAGTCATAAGAACCTGTAAGATGTGCCATAAGAAAATGAGTGGTTAAAATTTACATGTAAATTCGTCCATGAATCGCAAGGATTGATACATTTAGCGGATATCTTCTCTTGCCTGTTGCAGTTAACAAGTGGTTACCCGGAAACCCTACGTTGTAAAATTGCGAAGCACATAATCAAAATATTTTGCTACCACCATTAAAGACAGCACGGTTTGAGTACATAGCAGAATACTTTATCACATCTACATGACGCTTGGACTTGTAGCTCATATACGTGGTTAGCACCTTTTCATTGCAAACCAACGAAATGAAACAAATGAAATCTGAGTGTAACGTTGCTCAATTTGGTCTGGTTACATGTATGTTTTCACTTGTCTCATCTGAGTGGAACATAAAGCATGTTACTTTGCAAAACATATTCAAAAGGGATTTGCTATGGTTTCTAATACGAATGCATAGAGTTTGAATTTGCGCTGCGCAAGCTTGTATAGCGGTTTGCAACACTACAAAAAATAGGATTTTGTAAGCATGATAGACAGGATTCGGACTTTGCTTCCTTTATGAAGCTACTATTTAAATGACAGCTACGGCCGTCGCTTCCTGTCCCTGTATTCCTGATGAAGTATTATGTGCTTGGTCGAGATACAAAAATAAACTGAACTGAACCATATCTGCATGAATCCAGGTTCTAAACATACTATCATCCAAAATTCTAAAGTTCTACCGATCCAAGAAGATCTGCGTGGTTTATGAAAAAAAGCCGGTTTTGAAAATACCAGTTTTTTTCAAGAAAATTTTCAAAGATGTTCTTTTCCTTCCAAAATTGAATTTTCTAACCGAATACCTACATTTACCTCATTGAGGACTAAGTTGTTAAGTACTTCGTCTGCACCATACCTCTGATCTCCTTTGCAACTAAAGGGTAAATGAGCTGGTAAATCCTACGTCAGCATCACAAATGTTTCGTTTTGAAACATCTTCTCCGCCCCGCCTCGCCAATCCACATCTACTTTGCCAAATCACTATCGACATTTACTTTGATAGGTTTCACTGATCTTTAATACGCGTGTTGCAATCACGATGACACGTCGATGTTCTAGTCCATGGAGGTAAGGTATGCGCATACTTCCTAAGTCAGTTTTCTTAAAAGTTGAAGAGGATGTGCGTATTAATTTTCCCAATGTCTTCGTCAAAAGATTACATGCTCACACTCTCGATAATTTTAGCGCTACAATAAGTGAACCTTGGATTCTTTCATGATTAATTCGAACTCAGTGGACTTCTACCTTCGTGGATTCCGCGACTACATCAACAAACCCATCTGCTCAAACCTCCGAGGTTTGGAGAGGAACTTTTCGTCACAAGCTTGCGATACTTTTAATTAATAATTAATTGGCAAGTTTAAAACCCTGACATACGTGAGAACCTCGTCCCGCAAGGTTTCCGCCACCTATCGGCAGGCACAGAAACGATCAACATAACAGCACAGTAACAAGCCGGCGAGCGACACAACTGACGTGTCAAAATGAAATCATAACCTTTGATCTAATTCCTGCTTGTGCCGGAAGAGAGTCATGTAAAATAGGGCGCACGTTAGAAACGATCTGATTTGCAGCCTTTCTGCAGTGAAACATCTTACTGGCGTCATCGTATGTTGAAATTGCCATCTACAGAGAGAGCTGCCCATCGCCATCGCAATGATCGAGGTCAGGCAAAGCAGATATCAACGGCACATAAACTATAGCCGAGTTAAAGACGTTACAAAGATACATATTATGCAAGAGCCAATTGGTTACATAGATCGCAATTTGTGTTACGCCTGCAAACAACGAGAAAATTTACACGTTAACGTGAACACATGTCACGTGAACACGTGTCATGTTTCGGCAGAAAAACTTCTCTCATGATTTTGAACAACACAAACGGTTTTTCTTTGTTTCTTCATATACTAACAACCATCTGATTTTTAATAGGGTAGAACTTA
>JGI24158J21664_10003039_pt1 | contig 20788 bp, 10 predicted proteins | sample Ectturendosymbi3_FD_21664 | JGI IMG/M metagenome (IMG submission 21664) | reverse complement strand
TATTCTAGCCTTGAATCCACTATTTTCACCAGGATAGACATTGTAGTGACGAGCTATTGTTGAACAATTATGACGAAACAATTACTTTGAACCAAAATAGAGTAGCTTGCCCAATTCAGTCAGGTGTGCACTGCAATTTAGCTGAACAACAACAGCTTGATCGACAATGCCACAGTTGACGAGGAGTAAATGCTTTGGAAGTACGACCAAAAGCACAAAATTTTGGGATAAAAACTTCTGGGTATATAATACACCATTGAGAGGCTGACGAGGTCCGGCCGTCGCCATCCAAAGGTCCGAATTCGGACCGCGGTCCGCCATTTGAGTAGCCATGTGCTATAGCCTGCCATAGCAAGGGATATGACGAGATCGATTGTAGCATCAGGGGCTCAAAAGCGCAAGGTGGCTACAGTGAAAGAACAGAAGAATCTGATGGTATTGGCTAAAATGCCCCGGATGAGGCTTTTCCTCAGCAAGACTATCTGCACCTGAGAACTTCCTCGACTTTTCTTTGATTTCCTGTCCCGAAACCACACTGGAATAATGGCCTCTATTAGCTTGGTCATGGTGGTGCAATACAATTGTTGTAACCGAGATTTTGTTATTGATCACAAATGCGGAATGTGTTAAGATCTGGCGAGTTTCCAGACCAATCTGACATACTTAATTTTTGTTTCCTGAAATTAGTCTTCGCTTTTTTAGATGAAAGACACGGGCAAGGTCCTGTTGGAATTTTCCTTCACCATCAAGAAATATGCCCTTCTGGAATGAATTTTCTTGCAATGACATAGTCTTCTACAGTGCAATGTTTATTTTCTGCACATTCTAATTTTTTTTCAATTTTTGAGTAAGAAGCTGCTTTTTTAGCGGTTTCTTAGCCTTTCTGCCAGCCTCCAGTATAGGCGGCTTCGTACTGTACTTGAGCTTATGTGAACTCCATCGTGCAGCAAATCCTTCTGTAAATAAAAACTTGTCTTTATTGCAAACCTTTTGCAATTATTTGTAATGGCTGTTTTGGTATAGTTTCAGTGTTCCGAAAGCGTAACAGTGCGACTCCCTTCCTAGTTGTGATATCTGCCATTAACAATCACAGGAATACCAACATGCACGACTCTCAGCCAGGGGTGGGTATTGGAATTTAGGAACCCGAGACAAAATCGCATAAATGAGCCCAAAAAAATTGGACAATTGTAATGTTTCATTTGTGCAATATGTGGTCTTAAAAAAGGGGCCTCTGGCCCCTATATTTGTTCCCGTTATATCCAAAACTGGCCCCTATATTTTCCACATATACAAAAACTTTTTTTGCTGAAAGCATGTTAAATTGTACATTTTGTCCAGAAATTTGCTTCTGCATGAAAGCCCATTTCATAATGTAAATTGTTTGAAGTCAATTGACTTTACAATGCATTGCTTTCTATCTACACAGTGAAGATGCTGAAGTGCCCATGGGCGTCCGCAGTAATTTTTCCTGGGTGGGGCAACATCGACATTTTGCTTATCCTTTTTCAGGTTTCTGACGATGTAATACAAATGGACGTTCACAAAATGCTTTTTCCTTTATACACCACAAAGAAAATGCCCCATGTTACGGCAACAGTCACAGAAATGCGCTTCTTTGGCAGCAATAGCTAGTTATATTACGATAATTTACACAATAGGCTATCTCCAGATTTTAAAAGCAGGGCACTTTTTTTCAAAAAAGCATTGCTATGGTCTTTAGCGAAACCACAAATTATGACTTTATTTTACGTAACAAGACTTGTCAGCGTCATTTCGAAACAAGAGCTGCAAGCGTCTGGAAACTCACTCTGAAACCAGAACTAAACCTTAACGATTAAGACTTATTCCCACAAGCCTGTGGATAGATGTATTCCAAAAAGTCGCGTAATTTTATACTGTGTGAAAAGAAGCCTACACAAGCGTAGTTTGTTTTAAGCTATTCACTCAGGCACAATGGACACACTCACAGTCTCACACTAGCAATGGGTTTTTCAAACTTGTGGAAGCATTGCTGCAGATTCACTTCTTTTCACACTGCAATATAAAATTACGCGCCTTAGCGCTATCAACAGTCACTGTCTCGCTGCGTTACCTGCCAAGATGTCTGCGTTCAGCCATTCAAACAGTCACATGCGGCAAAACGCCTTACCGTAACTTGAAGTGAAACTGAAGGTTTGAGACCATGCTGTTGATACGCAATAGAGACCAACAGTAGAAAAATCCGCTCGCAAGTTTCGCAACCTGCCTTTGCAGGCAAATGAGCGGCCATGAGTGAAATACAAGTTCATCACTGCATGACACAGGGGCGGATCCAGTCGGTGCGGTTAGGGAAGGGGGCGATTTCAAGCATATTTGGTGGTCAAGTCCCATACTATCGAGAAAGTTGCTTTCAGAATTGTATAAAATTATGGTGAATAAACTTACTGTCGTAGATTTTAGGGAGGCAATCACCCCCCTAGATTCGTCTCTGACGGGACACAAGAACAGCGAAAGTAGTTCATGTGCAGTGTGAGTGCCATACCGTAAAATAAACTGTCATTGCAAGAAATGAATCAATTAATCGGAACTTGGCTGCTGAATTCAGGTTTTTTAGAGATTTTTGATTCATAATTTTAATTTACAGGGAGACAAATCCTGTTATGCCCCCCATGCGGGCGCCCATGGAGAAGTCCCTTTAGCACATTTGCACATAATTTTTGCTTTATTTTGAAAAACCTATGACTTACTTCAGAGCTTATTGAATGTGGTTCTAGAGTGATTCATCAGGTTTTAAACAAAATAATGCAAACACTAAGTTCGAAACTCTCAAAGAGGGACCCCACGGCATCTATGGAAAAATGGGTTCCGAGTCGACAGCCTAGTTAGCCTCCCCTAATATCAACCTCTGCTCTCAACTACATACAACAGAAAGAACGGGCTTCATTCTATGACACTATTGAGCTGATTTAACGTCCTACGCGACATCATGAAACATATTTTTGGATTGTTCTGTCACATCACGTAGCACTTAATGCATAGGGCAAACAATGAAACAGCTGCAATTTAGATATTCCCAAACGCACACCATAAGAAATGGCGATACATTTTATATCGATTTAAAAAACAACTTTAGTCAATTAATTTGCAAAAGATTGTATAAATAAAGTTAAAACAATATAAACTTTGTACGTATTTGCCCATTTCAATTTTGAACTTTGAGGTTCATGGGCCCCCTCGACTTTCATCACCGGCTGCACCCCCTCTCGTGGTGCCTGACCCCACCCACCTATCACACCATTTCTCCTTTTTCTCCAGTGATTGTTGGCTTACGTCGTTGAGTTATATAATGTTTTGCCCGTTTCAAAAAAGAGAAGTCATCTGCACAAAGCGCAAGTGGTGATGGTATGCTATCCGGAAGATCATTAATAATAATGGAAAATAAAATTGTGTTCACAATACACCCTTGAGGAATTCCGTTTACAGGGTGTTTGAACCAATATAGTGGAGCCAAAACGAACTTGTAAACTTTGATTTGTAAGAAGTAATGACCGAGTGAAATCAATTTTTTTTTTCATTTATGCTTACTCTTAACTGCTTAAGAAGTAGGGCTTCAGTACAGACTGTATCATATGCTTTTTCAACATAGATGAACACTGCTAGAACATGATCTTCATTTGCTAAGGATTTCCTGACAGTGTCATGAAGACGCATGATATGATCTTCGTCTGCTGCTGCGAAAACCTGATTGTAATACTCCAAGTACCACTTCAATCGGTTAACAACCATTTTACCATTATTTTACAGGCAACAAAATTACGCATTACTGGTTAGTGACATAGATTATGACGTATTGAAAAGTTTACTTTGTTTGTGAACGGAATTACAATGGCATGTAGCCATGACTGCAACACTGCGGTACTACGCCAGTAACCCATAGTTTGTTGAACCAGAATAAAAAAAGTTGAAGATAATGGTCTAAAAAATGTATGAAGATTTCATAATAAATCTTGTCATATCATGGAGCAGTATTTTTGGAATCTTTATTTGCTCTCTTGGTTCGTTCAGTGAGAAAATATTCATTCTTGTATCTCTTGGTTTGGTTTGAAGAGTAGATTTGCGAAGTTCATAGGCTAAGCTCAGCAGATTTCGAGAAAAAGCTGGCGGATGATCGAAAGAAGAGCTTGCAGCTTGAAACTGACTTTCCAGCATGTTAGCTCTGGGGTGATCATTATTTTCCACGCATACCATTTTTTCAGAGCTGTAGAATACAATTGCAAAATAGAAAACCAGAAAAATTTTAATATTTTTTTGTGGAAAGCTTTGTCGACACTAAAAGCACCCAGAAACTTGCTCGCGTAAAATAAAACGAATATTGATGCACGCCTGCCACCGTACCAGGCCCGCAACCAGGGGTAAACCTGCGCAATTACCCCCCGATATTTTTAAAACACATTAGTTAGGTACAACAAGTTACAATCATTTCCCTCCGAAAATGGTGCAACAACAGTTGTTCATAGTGAAATAACTGGAATTGAATTGCCCTAAAATACTTGTTTTCTATGATGTACAACTGTTGGGTATACAAATAAAGTCAATGTGCTTTCGGGAGGAATAGATTGACGAGTCAGTTTTGGGAAGAGCACGATTTACATTTAAAAAGCTATATTTCGAAGTATGAACTTGGACAGTAGGCATTGGGAGCTAATCCTTGGCGTAAATCTGAATAAGAAGAAACATAAAATTCGAAAACCTGTCAGTATCAATCGAAAGAAACCTTTTATCAGAAAAAAGTCGTTAATTAGTTAACGCGTACGCAGCAAATCACGGACTTCAACAAAGCATGCGTATTTAGAAAAACTGTATGAATTCTTCGTTATTGTAAAAACAATGGCTTTAAGAAAATTTGCCAATAAAAATTTAAGATGGGAACTATTATTTCAAGTTGTCTTTGTAGAAAGAAAGAATAAGATTTGACAATGAATATTTACAAGTATGAACCATCGTACTGCATTCCCGAAAGTTTACATGATACTGCTTCACAGACAAACAAAAAGTTCGAGTTGCTATGATTTTCTGTTTTGTTGAAACCTTTGAACTGCAACCTCGACCCAAGCTTTTTTACAGTCAGGACGTAAGTCTTGTAAAATTTAAGGTGGTTACGAACTTGACATTGTGCGAAAGGGTATAAATTGAGGCTATTGTTCAAAGACAATGCAGCTTAATGCTGCAGATGGCAATGCATTTCTGAAAATCTGGAAGGAGTCATTGCAGGAAAGGCTGCACGCTTAGGTTTCCTCATTGCGCTTACGCGCTGCTGATAAAATCTAAAAATATCGATTTCCCTTGTTTTCTTCCGCACTGGCAGACGTTTTACGTTGCTTTCAACGTAACTTTGAACGTGCGTACAACGCCAACGCATTTTCTTAATTTTGAACAAAACGTGAGTTCCGCCAAATAAAATCTTTCCAAAACAACAAACTCTAACTGGGGTTGAAAGGACAAGGAACAGAACTTTTACACTAAATTTTGCTGAAATGAACCGCAGCTTTCACATAAGCGTCATAAAACCTTGTATATAAATAGTGAAGGTCATCTTACACCTGTTTGTCAAACAGAGGTGATGATGCTTTATGCGGGGCTATGGTGTGCTGCGACAATACTTCATCAGACACTTTCAACAAACTAGCCTAGAAAGTTTCATTAAACTTGGTTTATACCGATCAGATGTCACAACTGGTGTGTACACTTACTCCCTCACTAGCTCCTCCATCGGCCGAACAACCATTTCTCCCCAATATTGTATTTACAGTGGTAACAGCTGAAGGGATGATCGATAACCTTCCCAGTGAATTTGGAAATTGCGCTTTGTTAAGAAGAAATTAGATTTGCTGGGCAAAAATTGCAAAACATTCGATGTATAAACAACTGTCTGTATCAATCCAAAAATCTGATTTAAACATTCATTGCTTCAATGACAATTGTGTGCTAACTATCGGGTGTGTACAGCAACTACTGTGTAAAAATAAAAGTTGTTGATCAAATATCATAGTTTTTATGAAAGTCTTCATATTTCGGACACCTTCAACTTTTGGAAAGAATTGCCGCTAGTCAATGCAAAGTAGATTAGTTGTTGGACAAAAACTCTGTGTAGCGGGAAAAAACATATTGTAAAAATCTGCTTTTCAGTAAACATCGGCTTTGACATGCCTATATGCCATGGCCCTTCACCAGCCCTATATGACACAGTGACAACCTTTGTTTACATTGATCATTCACTTTGCCGTTGTGTTATCATTTGTTCTAATTTCCACTGAAAACTGGTTACTTACTTTGGTTTGTATGATGACTCTTTGTATTGTTTCTGTATATTAGCTGAGTCATATGAAACAAACAATCAATCAATCAATCAATCAATCAATCAATCATATGGCTGCTATGTTTAGCCATGTGTGACGAATCGAGCAAAGGTTCCCTGTGGTAAGATCCTTCTTTTAATTTTATTATTTTTCACTGTAATTTTTAAATCATATTTCAGAAACTTTTATATTACAAGTATTAAATCATGGTAACTATTTTATCTTTGGACATTTCTTTTAACTAAATAGAAAAGCTCATCGGTTTGATGTGTACCATCGCCACAGTTCACAGAAATGTAAAAAATCGAAAATCTTTATTAACACCCATTGTATCTCCTACGATGGACGTTGAATCTCCGACCTTTTGAACCGTGCCTGAAGCTTCGCAGAATTAAACCGACTGATGACAACCAGCATCTGTGACAGTTTGACGCTTCTTTTACTTACCTTATCAACAAGTAAATCAGTAAGTTAAGGAACATACGCAATCAAAACCTAAGCAAAAAATTGTACCAATGCTGAGAACCCACAAAGCACCTCACAGTTTTCCAGCACTCGTTTTTTTTTCTTTTTTATGCGCAAACACGTTTTCTAATAAAAATGGCAAATTCAGCAAGAAAATATTTATACAAAAAAAAATAAACTTTTCCCCAGACAGCTGTGACACAATTGTCTTTTACACACTTAATGATGATAATCTCATTCTTTAGATAATTAAAATAGTTCATTAAAAGCTACCATTAGGAAAGGCTTTCCAGAAATTTTCTAAAGCAAGTAGGATTTATTCTCAAGAGTAACCGAAAATATAACGTTTGGTCACATAGCAACACAAAGTGGTGACGTTGTTCATTTAAACTTTCAGATGGTTTCTGCAGCTTGCATTCTGGTTTAAGAAAAGAATGTAAATCTCCTGATTCAGTTTCATCAGTGTTCGGTGAGGACAATTTTGTTTGATGTGATTTCCGTTTCGCGGTATTTTAAGATAAACCTTATAGATTATGCTCAATCGTTCCCTTCGTCGCAAACAGGTTAATGTAGAATGGCCAACATGTTATAACTTTTCACTCTTTTTGACCCCGCATCGCTGCATATAGTGGAACCTGCACCTGCTTTTCTAATCTGCAAATGTTGGGAATGTTACAAAATGAAGTTGAAAGTAGTTGACTGAGATTGTGGCAAATGTTTAAGAGAACCGCTTCATGTAACGTCTTCTAGCTTTTAAAATTCCGTGCAGACTGATTCACACAACAGAGTTATTTGCCATGAACTGAACCACATTTCTCGCAACAGGACAATTATTGCATACGCTCATACCAGCATCTACAAAAAGCGTTGAAATGAATCGACTTAATCGATTCAAGCAAAAATTTTTTAAAATTGTTGTTATTGATCAGTTACTCAATATTTTACATCAAGAAATCCTCTGAAAAGGGTATTTCAACAAAAGTATTTTCTCATAAACTTTCTAAAACGAAACACGACAGGTGTTCAAAACAGAGTGTATACAGGATTTGGACAGGACATCCAAAAAGTTCTTCCGATTTTTGGACCGCAAAAACAACGACAGACTTAACAAATGCCAGAGGACAAAAAGCGCTTTAGCGAAAATTAAATTGACAAGCCGGTAAACAGGATGCGCTGATAGGAAAACGGTGTCGGGCCAAAACAAGCTCGTCTGAATAGAGATCCGACGATAAGACGCGCTTTGAGACGTTTATGCCAGAATTTAAGACGCTTTTCGACAATTTCAGGGAGACTTTCCTCGACGTTGCATCACCAATGAATTTAGCCGGTCTAGACTCAAGCCCATCGAGGTGCGTTGCTGCAGCGATCATGCAAAAAAATAACCGAAACCGGGCGGACGGTAGTGAACTCTTGCGTGCGGTTTTGTAAGAAAGAAGAAAAGCTTTCTTGACCTTGTTTTTACTACTGCATCGGATGTAAGCCTACGTCTATGACACGTATAATGCCCCAAGGTGACAAGCAACATCTTTCGAACGTTAGCTACAAGGTTTATATAAGATGTTAAAGTTGCCGAGAAATAGCAAACCTGTTAGCTCCTGGTGTCATTGAACATCCACAAAAGTTTTATTAAAGAACCGATCAGAACAGCAGCAATGATTCTACGTTTGTACGACGTTAATTACATATGTAGAGCAATGTAACAGTCTATAGCTATTTCTGTAGTACTCGCATATAAAAACAACGAACAAAAACGTGGAAAAGATGTCGTTATGAGGAAGGGTTTAGAACTCTTCGACTGAAGGACTTGCACCGAAATTACAAAAGTTGAGATAAACGCAAAAATGAAAAGCAGCAAACGCTATTGGTGAAAAGAGAATATACGGTTTTCTGTCACGCATTGCTATTTCTTTTGCATTAAGAACATACTTTCTGTATAGAACGGAACAGGTGCTATTGGGAAAGTTTCATGCATGACATTTTTTACTTTTCGTAGTTTGTATTTGGCCGAAGAGATTAATGCAAGTAACCAAAGTATAAATGGCATTCGTTTGCGACGAAAGCACGTACATATCGTCGCGCTACTACGGAGAGCAGCTCCAGCGATCTTGTTTCAACCGCAAGAAAAACTACGGCGATGTAACGATTGCAACAGCGAATAGAAGTCTGCTTGGAAGAAGTAAGTGAAACAGTATTTTATTAAACAGCCTTTGAAATAGTTTGAAATAGTTTGAAGTTGTGAACTTTTTGAGGAGCATGGAAAAGTGCGGAGGAGTTGGACTGTGAGTGTGACAGCTTATTTTTAGGAATATCAGAATGAGCGTTTGATTGTTTAGCTGACACGCTTTATTGTTAGAGTACGATTATATCGTCTGGTGCCTAATATCACCGAAGCATGCAGAATCTGGAACCGAAAATAAAAGTAAATTGATCTCATACGAAGGAACACTTGTAGAATGAAAACTGTGTTACTGTAAATGCGCCACAGCATTCTTCTTACAATGTAAATTGAAGTGTAGTAAAATTTCGAAAAACTTTATCACTATAGTGATCTTTTACGTTAATATCAATGGACTAGTACCTTCGAAAAAAAACGCTGAGCCCCTGGTATTACCCACGTCTATTCACACTAAAAATATGAATCTAAAGGCAAAGCGGTAACGACTGTTAAGTCTGCATCGGGAAACAAAAAGAATGAGTTGAAGCTCTATTCAAGATAACGAGTTTCCATTCTTCAGGACATAGAAAAAATGTTTTATCACAAAACAGATACGATTCTATACTAAAAACATCAGTAATCGAGGCATCTTGGTGTTTAATTTAGTCCTCTGGTTCCCCCACTCTTCTTCCGGTTTGAGGTGATCTTATGTCATTACAAAATTAACTACTTGTTATCCTGATACTTGCTTAGTTCTACGGTTCTCACAACGTTTGCAAAATTAGAAATGCAACTGATAAAATATCTCAAGAAATAACCTGAAGAACAAAATAATATAAGCCCGTGAATGACGACAATAAAGATCATGACTTATTGCACTGATTGACAGGGCATTGGCTAGTCTTCTTATGATGTTACTCAAATTAGAGCTAGATTATATATAACTCGACAATCTAGATTCTATATGTTATAAGAAAGTGATTTTCAACATATCTTCGCACCTTTGATCGTGATGGTTTTAGGTATTTACTAGAAAGTATAGCGAACTGGAAAAAGTAAACTTATCAAAGATTGATGAACTTAATCACCGAAATGAACTGAACCAGCTATTAAAAGTGTATCCCAAATTCAACATGCCATGGATTCTAACAATATCATACACGAATGCAATGACCATTTAAAACTACCCTACAGGTTACCACTTGGCATAAAAACAATCTAGCACTGGAGAAAAGTGAGCAAAAGAATTCAGCGCAAAAGACTTTGAAAACTATTGCACACCTAAACAAACCCCAGCCTTACTCCTCTGGAGAAACCACGACAGATAAACAACTTTTCTACAAGTGTTTGCGCGCAAGACAGATCAGAACAAATTGAACTTTGCAAAACATTTGGTTAGAAGTTCACTTGCACCATTGGATGTAGACCCATTTTTCCAACGTTTTTCAATTATTTTCGTGAGCTCCAATTTAACAACGGTTACTTAAAATTTCTATGTAACATTTTTATTCTAACGTAACAATACTAAAAAAACTTGACATTTGAAAATATTTGTCTTACGAAAATAATTCTTAAATTTTTTTCTGACGCTGTCGTTCAATCTCGAGTCTAAAAACGCAGTGAAAAGAGCGCAAGCACTGAATGAGATCGACCGCTGAAGTTGCGGAAGTGAACAGGAAGCCTCGGTCACATATTTATTGTGAATGTTCATTTGGTAGTTGAAGTAGATAAGATAATTTGGCGTTATGTTGACATTTAAAGAAGTTCTTGTCTCAAACAACGCGGGACAACAATGTTGAGGAAACAGTTTCTGAAAATTTTACACGCAAGACGTTTAGCATGAGTGTTCCTTTTTCAAGGGTAGAAAATTATGCAAAGTGCACCCCGAAAGCAAATTAGTTCAGTTTCTTCAATACCTCGTAGCATTTCTGTATAGTGTTTCATATACTATGCTTATAACTTCTGGAAATATGTGTGCATTATGTTGCTCAAAAAATGCCAACATATACTACCGCAAACGTTTTTTATCTCATAGTTCTCGACAACACAATTATGTAATTTTGGAAAGAATCCTGCTGATCTCCCTGGAAAGAATCTTGCTAATACCAACGATTATGCGTTAAGGCAAAAAAATTAAAAAACTATGTTTGTAGACATTACAATTACAATATATATTTTGAAAGATTTCAACACTTTTACAGTTGTTGCATTCGACAGTTTTAATATTTGTACTGGTAAGATTGCATAGCTACATCGTTTCCGGCCAGTCAACCGCCTGGCTGATATGTTTGCTGTTATGCTAAATTTATAGAAATCGTACATTACGAATTTTATCTCTGAGGTTGCTTCCTTCTACTAAACAACTTTCAATTATAGTTTCGAACTTAATTTCTTGTAATCACATATTAATTTTCATCACACATGCCGCGATTTTCCATGCAATTCAGCAGCCCTATACTTTAGGTAAGTCTTCCAAGACGTAAGATCTTGCTGTAAATGAAGGAACGTGGTTTATCACGAAGAAATTCCTAGCTGCAGTAAAGATCTTTTAGCACTTTTTTCGGTGAGAATTTCATAAAAATGGAAAGAATGGCAAAAAATGGCAATTTGGCGCTTCAACAGAAATACGTAAACTCGTTTCCCCCTTGCTAAAAGTAAAAAGTAGAGAGCCACGTTTCTCCAGGTCCCTATGACACCATTGCTTACTAGGAGCATCATGCCGATAGCAGCAGGGTAACTGTCAATAACGAAGGAAATGAAATCCACAGAAGTTTAACAAATTACGTTAGCGCTAGTAAATAGATTTGTATTAGCCATGCCTTAGAACGTAATAAACATAAAAGCATGCAAACATGTTTGCCGTTCTATTGCACTAAAATGTACTGGAAAAAAATAATAGATTTTAGAACAGAAAGGTTGGTATAGTTATTTAACCGAAAAGTCTTTTTGTGGGGAAATGTTTTTAGCAATACACTGTTCTGTTCTTTTGTGCAAGTTGCACCTGTCTACGGCCCATGAAAATGTGTGTCTAAGGCCAAAATAGCATATATGAAGATTACACGTGCGGGCCATATGATATAAAAGCCTACCTCCGGCAGGAATTTAAACACCCATGACGTTTCACTGTAATTATCACCCATGACAATTCACTGTGATTATCTTATTTCTAAATTTATATACAAAACGTTTCAATCTTCTCGTTTTCAACTCTCTGTGGAGTATCACTAGTGGTTTACCGATGACACCAGTTTCTGCTCCGCCACCGCTTACTTGTATGTTTTGATTTTTTCTTTTATTATCGTAAAGACATTGTTTGCTCTGAAATGTATTTAGAGTTGTCGTATAGCTCCTTTGTTCATTGAAATCAGAGATGTCTAGAACTCCAAGATGGAGAACTCCAAATATGGGTGGACTACAACGACAAAGTTCTAGATAGCCTTGACTGGAAATTCTGGAATACATTTTGGTGTATCCAGGGGCGTACCGAGTCAGATGGCGCCTTTGGCAAGAAACAAGTTTGGCACCCCCATGTTCGAACCAGAACTGTCGCCAGAAAGTTTTCAATAGGAGGGCTTTGCGTTTGTGCGGGGTGGCTTGACATTATAAAATTAACCAAAATTCCACTTATTTATAGTGTTTCACTTTCAATTTGGGGGGGCTAAGCCCACCAAAGCCCCCCCGTGGCGACGGGATTGGTTCGAACCTAAGGTCTTTCGGAAGCAAATGTGCTGTATTGAAGAAAGTTTATGCGACATTTTTGGGACTTTTCGGCGACCCCGTTACTCGGCGCCTGGGGTATTGTGCCCCCATGCTCTCCACTCGTTACGCCCCTGGGTCAGGGGCGTAACAAGGTGAGATGGCGCCCGGGGCAATAAGCAACTTTGGCGCCCCCATGTTCGAACCTGAGATCTTTCGGACGCAAATTTACTGTACTGAAGTACTTGTGACATTTTGAGGACTTTTCGGCACCCCCGCAATGATTCAGCGCCCTCCGCAGTGATTCGGCGCCCCCATAGTGATTCGGCGCCCGGGGAATTGTGCTCCCGTTGCCCCCCTCGCTACGCCCCTGCCCTGGGTGTATCTCAGTCAGGGGTAGAACTGTTGTTGGGCATTATTTCATTTTGAAAAAAGGCCGCATGGAAAAACCCATCTCCTTTTATCTGTTAGCCAAGATTTTAAAGGCGCATAGTATGAGACTTGCAATTGACTGCCGCAACTAAGACTACTTTACGCTGGGTCTAACATTAAAAGTTTGCTTCAGGTTTTATAACCACTATTTCTTTGAGAAAAATATTGCAGCCATTCCTGTACGTGTTAACGTTACAAACTTTTAAATGATAGAGGTGGTTTGTGCAGTTGACTTCTACGCACTGCCAGTGTTTCCATGCACAACTTCTTTGTTGAAATGCGCATTTCCAACACTGTAATGCTTGCTTTCGAGCACTGCTAGACGTTGCGGATGACTAGGTACTGTCACAGTTGAGCGCATATGAATACACACAGGAGTGTTCTGGTCATCACTTCGTTTCGCTTGGTCGCTTGCTCAGACGTTGCTTCAGCGTCTGTTCACAGCAAGGAAAGGAGAACAGAGGTTCTGTGAGACTGTTGGTTGGTTGGGTTTTTCGGCTTAGGGAGCTGATTGAACTAAACCAATGTTGTAATTTTCAGTTCATAACTAAACCGCTCAAGAGTTAGCTACAGATAAATATTTTTAGGAATTCATTATCATTCATCCATAGTTTTTCCAGAAATACAAGTTGCAAAACGAACAGGTCAACTCAACAGCGTAGATTTCAGCCAGTGATATTTCTTACAGGGTAACGATCCATCTACCAAAAGTACATGCAAATGATCGGATTGGCTAGTAGCGTGTGCATTTACTAATTCGATTTGGCGGCACAAGCGTAGAGCTCCATCCCAAGTGATTCGCGATAGCCTATACTTTTTGGTGCTTGAACAAGACTGCCATTGACAAGCAGCCAGACGTAGATCCTTCTGGGTGTTTATGTTTTGTACACTATCACAGCTGTTGTCGCGAACTTCACAATCTGCGGAAAGGCAAGAGGTTGCTGCAAAGGCATTCAAGGTTTCTAATAGATAGCGACTGCCCAGTTCTACATGTGAAGCGGGGCAAAGGTTTTCTTGAACGCGACTGAGATCCAGACACGAAAACTCGTTCACGTCAACGTTTATGGATTGGTAAAATCCACATGCATTTTGCATTGTCTTTTTAAGTCCAGTACATTTAATTCAAGTAGTTCAAAAATATCAGTCAGCAACTTAATACAAACAAGCGGTTTCCAATTTCCTTACATGTGTGTCAGGCTTGTTTATGTCTCATATAGTTATTGCGTATGGAAATGCTGCATTGCCCGCTTTGCACGTCTTTGCCACAGGCGCTTCATCACGTTGTGGTTGTTGGAGTGACCAAACAGCAAATGGGACCGGGCGCATTTACAAATGCAAACTAAACCGTTGAGTGCGGTGGTTCTAAACCTTTTTTTCTAGCACGCCTACCTTAAGCAATTTTCCTTTGTTTCAAGCCCCCCTGACTTTAAATATGCTGTAAAAACAAGTGTATTAGTAAATTCATTGATCAAACTTTCCATGTTGTGGGGCGCGTACGGGCTCGCGCGCCCTGGAAATGTATAGACGCTCCCCGATTAAGAACCATTGGTTTAGCGAAACAATAGATAAACCAGGACAGGTAAACAAAATTTTTCCAAAGTTTACCCAAAGGTAATTCAACCTTTCAGCGAATGCCACAAAAAAGAAGGTCGTCGCTTATCTCGTTACGAAATTTTAACACTTTTAAAAAATTAACCAGTAAATTTCTAAAACACTAAACATCGAGTAATTTTAACTTTCAGTGGTGCGCCATCTGTTGCAACAATTTGTTTTAAGTCTTTATTAATAAAGCATTACAGTTGTTGGCTTGTTCATAAAATAAATTACTTCTGGTCACGTTTCCCTTCCTGAAATGAGAATGACCCCGCCGTTTTCCCGTGATTCGCGGTTTCTGTCTTGTCATTGAGATTTGTGCAAAATTCTGTAAGGCTGTTTTAAGTTTTCGTATTTTTATTTGAGCCAGTTAACTTTAGCGTGGTGCGATGCGTCTTCCACTTTCAAAAATGTTTCTTCTTGGGTGTTGAATTACGTGATATATGACACAAACGTTGTTGTAAATACCGTTTAGTATTGCCGTTCTGTTACTATTTTGCTGATGTTCGTCGGCTTTGATGGAATATCCCAGTGAAAATGAGCTGTTTTGCAACAATGTATTTTCAATTCAGCTTTTAGCAGAGAGTTTTATTGATTTGGGATGTGAGGACAAAACATGCGAGATTTGAGTTGCGGGAAGTTTGCTTAAACCTTTTGCAGATATACCACGAAGCAAATAAAATCTCAAGGAACACTCTTCTTAAAAATTACCAAATTCCCTAAATAGAAAAAGTTTAAGTTACGCTTTTTTGTGCGTGTGACCAGTGATTTCGGATACAAAAAAATCTTCACAAGCTGGCCTTGACAATCCTAGCTTGGTTTAACAATCTTAGTCACTTTATTGGCCATGTAATGTACCTTCGGGTCGTAGACGTAGTGTAAAACAATCTGGGTGCCAGCAGGATTCTTAGCGAAAAGTACGTTCATGCCCAAAAAGTAGATTTAAGATAATTTTACATTAAACTTTTCTAAGTAATCTAAGTAATAAAAAGACATTTCTTAAGCAATTTTTGTCCCATGGATATTGGAAAAGAGTTAATTGACGAAAAAATTTTTGAAAAGATTGCAATTTCGATGAAAATTTTTTTTCCGTGTTTGAAATGTTTTTTTGCCCGAGAGAAAAGTAGCTGGGGGCTACTTTCTTACCTGCACCCCTATGCTTTGGGTTCTCGCTTTACATTCCTCGACAACGCGGCATTCTATCACGCTTCCCAATTCACCTTGTCAAATCCTTTTCACNCAAAGCCCTGTATCAAAGAGGAGAAATTTATAACGGTGAATTTTTAGGTCTGAGAAATGGTTGCGTGTGATTGTAGGTTTGTAGTAAGCAGTGCGGTTGCCTCGGTTCAGCAGGAAAGCATGTTTGCGCATGTCGTGCTATTGCTTGGAAATTTTCCGTTAAAGCATCTAAACTGATTCATAATGCATGACGTTCAAGCAAGAAAGCCAATTTACCATGCCTTTTAAGGTGGACGAGCAATGATGAACCTTGCCCATCTTTGCGCAAGGAGTTTGGAAAGCGCAGCAAAATATTTTCGTTTGGGTTGTTGAAAAAACTAAGGGCCAAGTATAAGACAGGAATTGAAGCAAGGTTTGACTGGTTTGGGTTGTGAGGTGATGACAAAGTCATTCAGTGCTTGNGCTCGCATAATGGTTGCTTTCACATTAACCNTTCGCACCTCGGTGCAAAATGGCTCGATGATGCGCATCGCAGCCACACAGCCAATAGTTAAAAGCGTCTTGAGCATTGCGGACGCCCATACGGACGTTGTCGACACGCTTCGCCGCAATCACAACCGAAAACAATCGTCTTGCCGTGCGCCAGTTCTACCCGAGGTCCCGAGGCGCTCACTTTCGGCAAGTTAAGCTGACTGACGTGCCGGCAGTCATGCATTATACGCCCCAAGCTATCCTCTGCATTGCGTTCGTGTTTCGGCGTCCTTTCCAGCAAGTCGCAATCAACCGGGGCTAAAAAACGCCGGACGTCGTCATGCTGGCTAACTGTTTACTTTGCTGAATTTTCCCAGTGAGGCGGTTCGTTTCTTGGCATTGCTCTTTTTACAACTTCGTGCCATTGGCAAATCGTGGACGGCTATAAAAGCTGACTAACGTAAATCAAACAATGGACAGCGCAATCGCTTGCAGTTCAATCTTCAAATGTGCTGGAGTTTCAGCAAGCGGGTATGGCTTTTGGTAGAAGAAAGTAAAAGTCAGGCAAGATTTTATTGTGCGCAGAAGTTGTTTGGAATTCGCAACGTATTATTTCAGTAACCTTAGCAGCTGATCCAAAAAGGATTCCTTTCAGTTGCTTATTTGCAGGTGAATGATGCCACAAGTGTAAGTTACTCTGAAAGTTATCCCGAAAGCTTTATTTTGGAAGACGCAAGAAGTTATTTAAATACCAACTGCAGGATCTGTTGCATCCCAACCGCCCCCACCAGTATCGGTTGGTCACACCATTGCGCCATCAACAATAATTTTCACGTTTACTGCATTGATTCCACATTGCACATATCTTGCTATTGATTGAAATAACATTTGTTAACGCTCACGGTAAAATGTGATGGCAAAACTCTATTCCAACGTTCCTGCAACGGCGCAAGTCGTCGTAGATACAATTGACGGTTTTCCAACGGAGGCGATTTGAGGGAGTGATTTCTTCGTATGTGCGGCAGTTTTTCTTTTTTCAGATATTTTGGGGTGATTTTGCCCGGTGGGCGGAGATTTTCGAATTGCGAATTACATTGATCATCTAGAGCGCAATGCGCAGTCACCTAACTTGTATTTTTTCTTGGAGAGAGAGCGATTCCCTTCAAAACAAGGGCAGGACCGTGATAAAGTTTAAAAGGTTGAGAAACAGTTAACTTCGCAAACGTATGGTATATGCCTATTCGTTTCTAATACAGCTGAAGCTGTTTGGTTAGCAGCATCGTATCCTGAGGCGATAACCAGCTGTTAGGATGTTAAAAATCCGAAGCGAATAGGGTTTTTGATGTTAATGAAAGATGTTGTCAAGTGCTATGTAGGATAGCTTTTGTTTTTGTAGAAAATGGATGCGAATGCCTGAAGGATCGATTCACTTTAGCCTTTTGTGTTGAGTTTTGAAGTCAGAGGTAGTGCCAGTTATTAAAGTTCATTATTTTGTTTTAGCCCTGATTAGTGTCCACTAGCATTTAACTCCTAACAACGAGTACTAACTATCATTGTTGTAAGTGGTTCACAGACCACGTGATGCGTTGCTGCCGTAAGGGAGTCGTGTTTATTCGTGGACTTTGAATCAATCTGACGTATTTGTAGTTACACTTGATATGCGTGCGACTTCTACCGCAGCCTATTGTTTTCATGTGACGAGAACGTTTTAGGTATGCAGCACACACTTTGTTTTCTGAAAAAATCGACAGAAGTCGCTACTGTATGTGACTATTGTGAGAATAGAAGCCAGATAAGCCAGGTCCTGAATTTAAATGCATGTACCGAGCACCGCGCACAATGTGTTGTTCCATGGATCGTCACCCAGACCAGTAATTTTGTTAAGAAAATCAATTCCGTGTATCGATCTTAGTCGGTATCACTCACGGCATGAGCAAATTATAAAAAACATGTACCTGTCATTTCTATCAAAATCCACTGTTTTGAAGCTGATATTCAACAAACATGCGCCGCCGCGTTTTCTTTCCATTGCTGCCTGTTCAATCAGTAGTTTATGGCGAGAATGAATGACTGCCTTGAAAAACAACTCAATTCTTCTGTAGCCTTCCTTGGGGTTTATAGAGGTTTTAGCACAAGAACAAAATGATCAAAACCCAACTGGTTTCAAACTGCCCAAGTCACCTTGTACGTGTTTCGTGGAGCCCCCGATTCTACTGCGCAAGGTGCCGACGCTTACTCAGTGAAAAGTGAAAATAAGGTGATTTTTTTATCGCCGAAAATCGTTTCATGAGTTTATTGTTGTATTGAAATGAAATTTTTGCAAAGCTTTTTCATGCGACAGGTTTTGAATCGGAAGGTTAATGGTAGCCCTTGACTAACTTTAATTGGCCAAACTGGAGGAACTCGTCGTTCAAAAACAAATTTTTTTTGTTTAACGTTAACGTTCCCGCTCATCGTGCGTAAAAGCCGCGTCGTAATTCCAAACGTCGTGTATCCCAGTTAAGCCTAAGTACTCTGATTTTTTACTATTTTAGCCTATATTTTGAAGCTCGTTTCAAGGTCTTCTTTTTGATTCCTCCGTTTAATCCAGCGGCATTCAGTGGCCAATCCCTACCAATAGAATATCGAGTCATTACGGTATTCCACAGAAAACCAAAACACTCGCGTAACATGTTGAGCATGGACACTGAATCGCAAAAATCATCGAGAGTGATGATTTTGCTTCAAGTCATTTACCCTTTCCGGTGCTGAGGATGGATGTATCTTGGTGGTCCGAGACAGCTGGGTAGCAGCGCATATCTTCACTTTCGCGCATTCGCAGCAGATACTTTGCTTCAAATGCGGAATGACTGCGCGATACTTCTGGTGGAAGTGTCGGATTTCCTCTATTGCTCTCTTGTGTAGAACAAAGGTCTGGCTCAACTTGGTTTACAAATCATTTACCGAATGCGTCACGCGGCATCCTGTGCGTCCACTGGAGTGGGTTTCAACTTTTTAAAATAAAGCAAAAGCACTGTGTGCCGCTATAATGATTTATTCGTTTTAGGGTTCGTGGGGACGACTTGACAAAATTTCAAGATGACGGATCGCTGGTCACACTGCGTGACGCAAGTTATGACGTGTACTGAAAATCAATGTTCACAGCTTTTGAAGAACTAAGATTTACTCATAATCCCCTTCTCTTTATACGGCCCAAAAACGTATGCACGTCGTCGCCAAGGTATCCATTAACGTGGAAAAGCGATTTCGTTTCAGGACACGAAAATGAGATTCACCCTTTTAAATGGGCAGACGAACAGCAGTTGTGAAATCCTTTGTGCAAATGTCCTACCCTGTCCGATTCAAGAAGATCTAAATGTTATTTGAACTACCTGCACACTCCATCAGAGGTGTGATTGAGCTGTAGGTGACTGCACTGTGAAGCACTGTTCCTGTGAAATAGTTCCTTCCCCATGGTTTTCCGTTATATTTCATATGGCAGGCTGCAACGTGCAGACTTAAATATTCTCGAATTAAATACGTACATGACTTTGAACCAAAGTCGATCAACGTTTAATTTCTTTGTAGGTGACTTTGGTTTGTACCACGCAATAGTGAGACTACGTCTTTTAACACATATTAACGTTGCTTTCTTGTTCACATTCTTTTCCTGTTCACCGCTAAACAAGCCACAGACGAACACATTCTAAGAAAATTTACCATTTATGTAGTAACGACGTAAGAACGAGTTAAGCATCAGAGGTAACATTTGCGAATTCGCCCACGTTAATTAAACGTTACACCAATGCTGAGGGCAAATCAAGTTACCCTGCAGAATCTCGCTGATATTTAAGTTTGGGAAACGCTCTGCGATTTACGGCCCGAGGACCAGGGCATGTTGTCTTTTAATATGTTCGCAGGGAAGATGCATCGCAGTAATGATATGTCCTTCTCTTGGAAAGACTGGGCAGAACTACAGTACACTAAAGCTTTTAGTACGAAAGGCGCTTACCTTTTTTGAGGTAAAATTTTAGTTTGAAAATATGGTCGACCAAAATCTTTACAAGCAGTCAAAACGTTCGTTGGGCGCAAGGAAAACATGCCAGAGGACGGTGCGCGGTTTATCTGATTATCATAACGGTTAATGACTGTCATTTGACCCCCCGTCCCTCGCCTTTCCTGCCGGATGTGTTCCGATTGTTATTATTCAGTGCGTTTGTATGTTTGCTATGGTCACTTGCGGCTGCGACGTTTTTAACTGGACGGCTTTTTTTTGCTGCCTCGAACAGTGTTCCCTCCAAGAAAATTTTACACTGTAACAAATCTTTCTTTTAGTGCGCTTGCAATCGCGCAACCATGCGGACACACAACTAGTGAAGCGTTTCAAGCGGTGAAAGGGCTATGCGATATATACTGTATAATATATATATATATATATATAATNTATGCGATATTAAATTTGCAATGCCACAAGTGCGCG
>JGI24158J21664_10003038_pt1 | contig 20793 bp, 21 predicted proteins | sample Ectturendosymbi3_FD_21664 | JGI IMG/M metagenome (IMG submission 21664) | reverse complement strand
TTAAGTTCAATGTCTCTGCTGATCCATTAATTTCAATATCATCGCCAGATATTGAACCATCAATTTCATTGTCACTACATAATTCTCCCATGTCTTTGTCCGTTTCATAATCAATGTCCATGTTACAACCATTGTCCGTGTTACAGTCATTTATGACCATAACACCACTCCCTCCTTTGGTCAAAACTTCCTCTTCTTCTTCTTTTTCTTTTTCTTTGTTCTGATGATATCGCTCCACCAACCATGTCATAACTGCTTCCGTCTTTTCATTCCTCATATCTTCCTGGTCCAAAAATTTTTGTAATACTTCGTTGGTTAATTCATCCGTTAACTTGTTCAATCTTTCATCACTGGTGATTATCTTTATAACTGGTCCTTCCAACATTCTTAAAGCAATTTTCTTTATATCTTGCTTTAGCTTGTCATCTTCATCCAAGTAAAACAAGGCCTTGGGAAGTTCAGGTCTGTCTATTCTGATCCTTGTATATAATTTTTCCATTATTTTTTCCATTGTTATTGCATCTTTCGTTGTCTTTCTTCTTTCTTTTACTCTTTTTATTAGTTGTTGTTTGAAGTAGTCCCACGTATCCACTTTTCCCGTGTTGATCAGCGCTGTTCTTATTCTGAAGAATCCTCTGTATCTTTCGCAATTTTGACAATTGCAACATACATTGTTACAATACTGACATTTACATTCTTTTCTTTCATAATCCAGGTCAGGTTTTACACATACTGGTGTGGTACATAATTGTTCTCTTCCTAACTTAGTGATATCCAGCGCTGTTGCATACTGTTCTTCTACTTCTTCTATGTTTATCGGTATACGTAAGTTCATCCCAGATTCTTCATAAAATTTGCGCACAAGCCTATCCCACTCAATCATGGTTCCAGGCCTAGGCAAATCTTGGGGACATTGGAGAAAACATGAAGGTAATAAACTGGCATTATCATCACTTCTCAATTGCCCATTCCAGTGTGTTATTCGTATCATATTAGCGAAATCCTTGTTCGTATGTCCTTTAGTGAGCCTTATCGGGTATGGTGTATTTGTCTGATGTACTTTTAGTATATCCTTGTATATCATAACCATCTTATCCATTTTTCCTTGAATTGTATTTCTCGTTACTTGTAAATTTTCTTTATTTTGGTCATGATACTCCGTTATCCGTTTTGTAATATACATATGTTTTTCCTGTATAGTATTCAACAATTGTTGCATATAATCTCTTCTGGCATTTCTGGCTTCCCTTGTTTTTCTTTCAATGTATCCTCCTATTATTACTACAGCCATACACATGAGTGCTATGTTTATCGATATTAACATTACATTCACTTCAGGTAACACACTGTCTTGTATAGTTATTAAACTTCTTTTATTTCTTGTTTCTCCGTAGTTGGTCTTCTTCCAACTCTGTTGTGCTTTTTCTACTTTTTCAGACTGATGTGGTGATACTCTTTTTGGCCATCGCACCTGCAACAGTAACAGGGTTTAGACTTCCAACTGTTGTTGCTAACTCCAATGCTTTACTAGCATTTGGTGTATCACCCGTTTTATAATAACGCCATGCACAACTTCCAAATACCATTATCAAAATTATTCCTATTATAGTTCCAACTATTATAATTATAAGCTTTATAGGTCCACTGAAGAATCCCGAAACCGTATCTTCAGTATGTTCTATTACATCAGCGCCTTTATCCACTACGTTATCTACTACGCCAGCTACATCATCAACTACTTTTACTCCAAAATTTAACACAGCACTAAGTACTTTTCCAGCGCCTCCCGTCCAATTTACATCTACAAATTCTATAGTTATAGGGTCCCATTTTATAGTGAAATCCCATGGTTCTAATGTTTGTAAAGTTGCATTTATTATTTCTTCTACTTCAAATTCATTTGCTATTGTAACAAGTGCCGTTTCATTTAATTTTTCTTCCTCTTTTAATAATTGCTCTTCTTCATTAATATTTTCTTCTACTCCCAATATGTCCCGTGTTTCATTTTTATATTTGAACCATTCAGTTAGATTTTTTCCAAAGGAATACAAGCTAGTACTTGCAATTAATCCTTTTCTTATTCTATTTCTATATATTGTATTATTTATTAACCCTGGTATTGGTTCCAAATGTTCTAATAATGCTATCATTCTTCGATGAATGTGATAATTCATAATCGCAGCCTGTGCCGTTGCCTCTCCAGCATGCAATGCTAATTGCCTATTTTCCATTATTCCACGTGAATTTCTCACTACAGCTTCAATTAATTGCTTATTTATCACCACTTGTTGATTTTCAAACTGTGATTCTCGTCCCGCTAAATCTGAAGTATATCTTGCCAATAACGATAATTCATGCTGCATTTTTATCTGTTGTTCCCTTATTTGATCTATCCTGTGAGCCAAATTTCCTAATTCTTGATTCATTTCATCAGATAATGCTCCCAACCTTTTGTTTAATATGTCATTATATTTATCCATCTGAGCATCCAACGCGGATTTTAGTGAAGCTTCTGTTATTCCTCCCATTATTGCGGAGAATAATAATGTGAGAAGAAATCATTTTTCCCTTCTCCTTTCACTTAATGTATAATTATTATGTAGAAAACAGGGTTGCCCATAAGCTATTCTTGACTCATTATTGTATACATCTGGGATTACTTTATGTCTTTCTATGGCTACTTCCACAGGTCCTGTAGCATGTCTACAATATCCATGTTCTTGCGACTTTTTACAATTTTTTCTATCTTTATATACTAATTCGCATTGTCCTGGTTGTTGTTCATGAATCCTTTGTAGCCAAACATATTCCTCTGACCCTCGCGTAGGTCTTTCTGCTAAACTTAATGTCCTGATCTTCTCAACATATGCATCCCTGGAACACATTTCCTCAACCCTATTTTTTACTATTGTAGTCCTGTGTAATTTCCAATGTGGAGGTGCTGAAAATGTTTTATGAAATCTGCTATATACATTCTCCCAATTCATTATGGCCCATATTTTATTAGGCCTCTTTCTTCTATCTCCATGCTTGAATTCTGCCTTTAATAAATAAAGATGCATCATGTATGCATCCAAAAACGTCCATGCTACTGTCTCATTCCTTTCAAATAACTCATATCGATGATCCTCTGAAGCTTGTGCTGGTTCAAACCTTCCTATTGGTAATATCATAGTAAAACCTTCTTCACTTGAATTCACTGTCAAGGAGTACTGATGATAGTCACAAACTCGCAATGTTCCTCCTGTTCCTTTAATATATTTAATTCCCCAGTTTTCTTGTTCACTTATCTGGCATGGATTTTCCCTATCTTTATTTCTCCACATTCTGTTTACTTCATTCTTGTCTATCAATGTTACTTTCCATTCTACCCACTGATACTTTTCATATAATACATTTATCATATAATCTACCATTTTTAATTGCATCCTTATATCTACTAACTTTATCTTTGCATACACATAATTTCCTGTCGATCTCAATGTTGTTACCACTGTACTAACATATCCATCTCCAGTTCTAGATGCTCCTACTTCCCTTCCAAATCCTCTTACAGGTGGACCTCCTACTGCTTTTGCTGCATTCCATAATGCCAAATTATTTTCTTGTTGCTCCTGTATTATTCGTCTCCCTTCCTCTGCTGCTATCACATTTACTGGTTTTCCAGTTAGTGGTGTTCCCCCAGTTTCTTCTACCAACGGGTTTTTATTTCTTTTTCTTTCTCTTCTTTGCTCATATCTTCTTCTGGCTGCCCTGTTTCCCCAAAGGCTGTCTGTTAATCTTTTCATTTGAAGATGATATATCCTTGCATCTTCTTTTATTTTGGTTGGCTTATCGCTTTCATGAAACGCTATCTCTGACACAGATTCTTTCAATACTACATATTCATTTTCATCAGCTACATTTATTTGCGTGGTTTCTACCTCCACATGACCACCCCTTTGTTCCGGANTAAATATCTTATATTTTCCCCAAAATGGTCTCCATGTTACCTTATAAAGAGTAGGACATTGACAGGNTTTATCATAGTCAGCTACAGTGGCATAGTACCGTCCTCCTTGCCAATGCGCTTGTGTATAAGTGCGTCCTCTTACAGTTACCCGTCCTAAATCAGGTAATTCATGAATCTGCATTTCTCCTACTTCTGGACAAACCCATGGCATTAAATCAGCCAATGCTGTTTTCCTTATTGCTTTGCTGTTTAATTCTCTTACTTCATATCCGTTTCCCGTCAGCAGATCTTGAAATCCTGCTGGATCCGGTGTATGATACATGTCTTCAGGAAAAGGTAATCCCTTTACCCAAGCCAGCATCATTACCAACACTATTAATCTTTTCATTTTTAATCTTCTTTTTCTGAAATACATTTTTCATCACTTTACTATTATAGCACTGTTATAACATACACATATTCAAACTTTTCATTCCTTCTTTAAATTTATCATTCTCCTATTTCCCAATCCACAATCACTCGCCACATGTCCCACTCTTTCACACCGATAACAGTACTGTGATGGACCCATGTCATAGCCACTGGGCACTTTGTCCCATATTTCATTTACATACAAATATCCCAACATCATGCCTTTTGGCAACAATATTCCTTTTTGTCGTTTTTGCTGATATGCAACATGTAAGAAATTACAAGCCAATTTACATGTAGTTGCATTAAACACTGGGCGCAATTTTGCATGCAATTCTAAATTTAATTTCATTCTATATGGTCTCATAAACATGCGAGCAGCTGGATACACATACCACTCTTGAAATCTTTCATGACGCTGCGTACGCGGTATATACAGTGCAAAACGACCTTTATCAGGTTGCCACACACAACATTTTTCATCATAAGCTTCACATAATAATAGCCCTTGTCCATTAGATTTTAGTTCATACTGTACAGTATATGGAACACGTATATTTGATCGTGCATCCATTTTTATGTCTTTAATCGGTATCACAACCGACTTCACTTTTGGACATTCTTCTTTTTCTATTGTCTCAGGTACTGGTGAATCATTTTCGAATTTTTGATCTTCTTTTATTTTCTCAGGTACTGGTGAATCATTTTCAGGTTTCTGATCTTCTTTTTCTTCTTTATTTTCTTCTAGATCATTTTCAACTTCCAATTCAATTGTTATTTCATCAACATCCTGTTGATTATTCGTGACCATTATTTTATATTTTTACACCCTATTCTTGGAACACAATTTTATTTTTACTGTTCCAATATTAACCAATCTCCCTGCGTTAGCAAGGCTCCTCTATTACCAGGCACACCCAAACCCCACTGTCTTACATATCTGTCCTCTCGTTTCCAATTAGGCATATAATGGAAGGGTAGAAACCTTCCACAAGGCGGTGTCACCGCCCGAGTGGTCACATCCACTCTACTGGTTTTGCCAATTATAATTCCTCATTAACATTTTCCTGTCCATTTCTACTTTTCTTTTTTTCGGCGTCATTGTATAATCATAGGCTTTTATTCTTTGATCAATAAGCCATTCTGCTAATAACCGTGACTTTATGCTGTCAGTTTCCTTCTGTAGGTGTGTTGACTTTTGATTCCACTTTATCCTTTCACAGCTAACCATGAATGGTGTGAACCATATTTCCTGGAAATATGAATGAGCTGCCACACTGTCCAAGTGATGTAGTTTCACTTCACCCCCATGCCCCGCAAACACCGCTTTTATATCATCTTCATCCATAACCGCATGCATATACGGACAACATGGAGACTCTAGTAAATGTGCCATCATTGGACACTCATCCTTCCGCCACACTCTCTTTTCTATCCCACAGCAAAAACACTGAATCGACAATCCAGCAGGGTGTTTCTCTACATACCATCCCGCTTCTACAAACTTTTCTGGTTCCCCCCTGGGTATCAAATCTTCATTGTCCAACCATGTCTATGTGCGTTTTTCCTGTCCACATATCTACCATCATAATGAATATACGTGCTTTTATTCAATTTTTCCAAGCGCTCTTTAACCACCGGATGGTTACATTCCGGCCATTCCGTTAATTCCATGCCCCTTATACTATCGGGTTCCTCTCCTAGGAACGCAGGACAACATGGGTTTAACCAAGCATGAACCATTGTCATGGTACAAAACTTTGGAATTTCAAGTACGACTCCACCACAACCGGTACACACTAACTTCTCATCTAGACCAGCAAAACCTTCTTCATGTAATTCCCATGCTTCCACAGGAAAGCTTGCCATCATCTTAGTACTATGCAATGTTAATGTTCGCTTGTCATCATCATTCCAATGCGCTCGTAACACATCAAAAAACCTAGACGGTGACAACTCAGCCATGATTATCGTGTCAATTATTGCTCTTCCTGTTTGCTCATTTCTCACATTTTCCACCAATCTTTGCAGCAACTCCTTACATTCTTCGTTATCATGTCTACTGTAGAACTTGGCACTTTTATCCATTAAATCCTCCGGTATCTTCGCCACAACCAGTGCCATATTTCTATTTACGTTATTACAATTTTTCTCCTGTACCTATTAACACAAAATACAATTATCGTAATGCATCATTTCAAAACACATTGATACATTTTTACACATTCTTATACACTAAGTGTTTTCCCGCCTCTTCGCCATAACTTGACGAAGAAAATTATTGACATGGTCATATGTATTAACATGACTATCAGCGTTACTAACATTTCCGTGGCCAAATAATGATAATACGTCCAATCACGTCCACACTCTACTGGTCTTCCAGTATGATTGGTACCATAGAAAGAATTTATTATTCCCGCATAAAACGCTTCTGTAGGCGATCCCGACACTGTCGTTCCAATTGCCAGTGGTGCAACTAACACCGCAATTATCAATAAAACTCCTATAATCATTTGTACCTCACTTTTCCCTAAAAACAGCGATATATTTTACATATTACATCAAACAACCATGATCATCATTATACACTTAATGATTCACTACTATCAACATATCGCCAACTTTAAAAAAACATATCGACACATTTTCATTCATAATATCGTTCAACTATAGTACAACATGTCTTTTTCTTGTGCCATTTGCACTTTTCTGCCTGATCGTGTTATAATTTCAGGCATTATTCTTGATTCGTATATGTCTTTATGTACAGTGGGCCCAGATTGCCATTTGGAATCTGCCCATAATTCAAAAATTGTCTTTTCTTTTTCTTCTCTTTTCTTTGGTTCTTCAGCAAGCTTTTCTATTCGCAGCTTTGCTTTGTCCATGTCCTATAACATATTAGTACCGTAAGTTATTTGATTTTTAAGCACTTATATATTCACACATTTGTACCGTAAAATATCTACTCTTTTGAACACTTCTTATGGCCATTAAAAAGCATTCTTAGTTCAAATGAAAGCAATTTCACACGTTATGAAGAGACAAACAACGACATGTTTCCGACCAGCAGAACCATCCCATTCCATCCCAGGCCTGCGAGTAGCTAATTCGCCTGCCATTGGATTCCGTCTCCCCATCCGCGCTCTACTACTTCCATTTCCCCATTCCTACTCCCTTATTTCCTACGCGCATTCCTTTTTACTTTTCATTTTTATTTTATTATTTGATTTCCTTTTCCTTGTCTAGTCTCCATGATATACTAGGTCCTTACTCCCTTCCTATTATCATGCCAAGGGCTGCCTAACCTTTTTCCTTTTATTGCCACCCCTTTCTAGGGTTCCCCTGCCCTTATCCTCCCTTTTTTTCTACCTTTTTAATATTGTCGTCTTCTCCCGCGTCTCCTGTTATTGCGGATTCTTTCCCACCAGAATGACTGTTCCTTTTTTCGCTTAAACTCTTCTTGCGCATGCTTTTTCCATTCTTGGTTCAAAAAATTCTTCCAATTTCCCACACTTCTTTCCAGAAGTTTTTCTATCTTCACATAACTTGCATCCCTTCTTATTACATTTGCTACTATATTTTGCAACTTCTCTTTCTTTATGTCCTCCCATTCCAGTTCATGTTTCCCTAACGCATTTTCTATAACATCTACTGGGTTTACTAATCTTTCCATTTTGTTTTCATCAACATACTTGCCAAACCGCTCTACTTTTAATTCCTTTGGGACATCATATGTTTGTTCTAACCATGTCCGAAATTCATTCAAGCATTCCTTTCCTCCTCCGTACTTTGCTACCCTTGTTAATAGTATCGTACTTTTTCGCATTATTGCTTCATTCCAATTGTTTGATGCTGCTTTTAATATCAACCGCAACACGTCACTTGCTTTTATGCTTCCGTGTTCTCTTNTGATCCCCTTAATTATTATTCCCCATTCCATAGGTGTCATCGTGGACATTGAGGGCATTAACTTTTCTCCCTCTAGTACTTCACTCCCTAGGGGTTCAAACGCTGACCAAGCATTACTAATTATAGGTTCATCCCCATCACTTGAACTCGAGGTGTTCAATTTACTGAATATTTTTATCATTCCATTAGCATTCGCCATTTGTGATGCTCCATCAGCTTTTGCCATCTTTATTTAATCACTTGTTATTCACTCACTATTTTCTGCAAAATAATAACTAATTTGGGGGTTATATCTACCTAAAAATTTACCAGAGATTTAAAATTTAAAAACACTACGTTAGTTTGATTTTTTACATCAAACTATACTCCCTCCTTTAGTCATTTTACATTATTTTCTTTGCATAATTTCTAGCTTTAACTTTCTGATTTTTTACACACAAAGGCTTAACCTGAGGTTTGGCCAGTAGCAACATATGATAGGCTATTTTCTTTGGTTGCCCTCCAATCTGCAACGTCATTGACCGTGGTCCTTTTGTCAATATGGGATATGGTCCATGCAATAGAGGTGCCAATTTATGACCTCGTTGCATCGTTTCTACATACGCCCACATTGCATCTTCCCATCTAGCACCATGCATGCTGACTGGCCCCATGGGAATATACTGCGGTGGCTTCAAAGGTTGCACTTCATCAAATATTGGCATTCCCGGCGTTTTTACTTGTATTCCATAGGCTTTCATGCTTGGTGACGTATTATTTTCCAGGTTAAAATAGGTATTTATAGCCAACACCGCAAATGGTAGATAAACTGGCCATTTATCAATATGTTCTTGGGCTCTCAATATTGTGAGTAAAGTCCTGTGTGCCCTTTCCACTTTTCCGTTACACTGTGGATTATACGGCAGGGTCGTTCTATGTTCAATGCCCAATATTTCCATACACCTTTCCCATAACCTTGACTTGAACGGGGTTCCATTATCACTAACCAGAACCCTTGGTATCCCAAAACGACTTACAAAGTGATTGAAGAAACCCAAGACTGATTGTTGTGAATTAGCATGTGTCACTGGCACTGCTATGAGTAAATCCGTAAACCTATCTATTATGGTTAACAATTCCGTTACATGCGGTATTATTACATTCTCTCCAATATGTAGATGATCCACATGCACTACCGCAAAAGGTTCATTTGGTGCTTGAAACTCAGCAGGTGCTAATTTTGCTCTTTTGAATGCTTTAACTCTCTGGCACACGTCACAATTGTCAATCATTTTTTTAACCTTCTTTCTTAACTTGGGCCATCGTACTAAACGTTTCAGCCTCTGATACGTTTGCTTCCAACTGAAATGACTCCATTCATGATCTATCTTTATTAGCGTTTCCAATATTGCTTCATCTGGTATCCAAATTAAAGGTCTATTTTTGGGGTTGTTTTTTATTACCCAGACACTATTTTGTTCATCCCCATAAGCCTCGGACGGTAAGTTATGCACCAACTGTGACTGTGACATTCTTATATTCTGCAACCAGTCGGTAGTTAAATACCTAGTAAATTTATCTAATGGCTTTACAAACTCCTCTTCTGCTTCCTCTTCATCAACTCCTGCCTCTGCTACATTTGCACTTAATTTCCTAAGCTTAATCCTACTAAGATAATCAGCTATTTCATTGTCCACCCCGTCTATGTGTTGAATATCCAAATCAAACTCTGAAATATACAGTAACCTTAATTTCCGAAATCTTAGCTTGCAATTTTTGGAACCTAATATGTTTACTAATGGCTTATGATCTACATATACTGTACAATCCCAACAAAGGCCTTGATTCTTCATCAACGTCCACGTGGTAAAAACCTTTTGTTAAATCTAACTTAGACATGACTCCCCCTCGACAAGCATGATTAGGTAGCTGATTCATACGTGGAAGATTGGCATCTTTCGGCAATGTCATCTCATTAAGCTTTCTAAAGTCTACAACCATTCTTTGCGCAGCCTTAGGGTCTGCCCTAGCTACCATAAAGGCAGAACTCCGGCATGTGGTTTCCCCTTTCTCCAGAATGCCTTTTTCTTCTGCATCTTTAAGGAACCTAGTCATTTCTGACGTGAATCGCTCCGATAACTGATATACAGGTGCAAAAAACAACCTAGCCCCTTCATGTAACTCTACCTTACACTTATATGGCAATCTAGAGTCTTCCTGAAGATTTTGCTTCTCCGCTTGTAACCGTGGAAATAAATTCCACAACTTAGCAAACCATTCCTGGTCCATAACATCTTTCTGCTCAGGTTCTGGCAGACATTCTGGTGTAGATAACGTTTCCAAATATGCCACTGCTTCTTCTTCCATCATGTATCCTTCGTCTACCTCCTTTATGTTTTCCGTTTGTGCCTGATTCACTTCATTCTGAAAATGTTTCACTTTCCCGTGTATCTTCCTATACTTTGCTAGCTCTTCGAGGAGTGGTATGAAATTTCCCAAAATATCACCCACCCCTATCAGATTGTAATTCAGACTTCGTGATGGCATGACCAAGAACTTTAAAACCTTATCTTGTCCTTTATACGGGACAGGTATCATCACTTCCCCTATAGAGTACAGCTTTTCTTTCCCTTGTTGGAAATTTGCCACTGCTACCCGAGTAGTTGTATTAACTGAGGCTAGTTCTTTTTCACTTAATACTGAGGCGTCTATCAAATTACGATTTGCTCCAGTATCTAGCAAAAATGTCCTGTCCCTTTTGTCATCCTGTATGAATACATAACTGCTGCGTAACCTCGGTTTCCCCGAGACCTGAAGATAATTTACCTCTGCGTTCAGATCTTCTAATTTAGTCCTAAAAAATCAACTCGTGGTAACTCCATTGACGGTACCATAGGTGCTGTATTTGCCATTTGAGCCATTGCTTGTTCATACATCATAGGTGGTCGCGATGTTTCTGACTTCCACCGTTCACTAGCACTTAGTCCCTGCATGAAGTTAGCTTCTGCATGATCTTCTGCCAAAGCAGGCTGATCATCTGCAACAGAAGGTGGTGGGGGGTCTGTCCACGACGCTTTTGGACGTCCCTCTCTTACTATATTTTGCCTAACTCGCTGTACCTCAGCTTGTGACCTGTCCTCCCTTTCTGGTCTTTCTCCTTGGTTTTCCTGCCAATTCCTATTTCCACTATTTTGATACCGTGGTCCGTTATACTGGCCTCTTCCACGAAAACCACCCCTGCCTCTGTTTGGTGGTCCACTATTCCAATTATTGTTGGATCTGCCTTGATTCCAATTCCCTCTGTTCTGATTCCAGCTTCCATTGTTTGGGTTCCAATTACCTCTATTTTGATTCCAGTTATTCCTATTCTAGTTAGCACGTTGTGGGCATTCTCGTTTAAAATGCCCCTCCTGTTGGCAATAATAACATTTTAATGGTGGCCTTTCCATTTGCTGTTCTTTCTCTGTTTTGCTTATTTCTTGCGCTTGCAATGCCGATACTACCATATCTAATTTTTTATCGAAGTTCTTGAAATCTATTTTTGCTTTCTTAACCTTAGGTATCGCTGCCTGAGCTACTGCCACACTGGGCACCTCTACCTCTATACATTCATCCTCGCTATCCGTTTCTTCCTCTCCTTCATGCATATATATCTCAGCCGGATCTAATAACCCTGCACTATCCTTCACCTTTTCCCAGACTTCCGATATCGCTTTACGCCAATCCTTGGGGTCTTTCTTTGTTATCTGCAAGTGTAGTGATAAATCTAATTTAGAAGCCAGTGCTGCTTCTAACTCTTCCCTTAAGGTCTGGTCTCCTAATACCTGGTCCCACGTCAACTGCGACGCGGTCATTATCTCTGTTATTTTGTCTGCCGGATTAGTACGCCAGGTCCATTGCATCTCCCTTAACTTTCGTGCAAAGTTGGCCCTTTTTTGCCTTGGGGTTAACCTGTATCTACTCCTCAACCATTGAAATAAATTTGTAAGCACTTCACGACCTTTGTGTGGATCATTTGCAGCTTGTACCAGCAATGTCGTTGCCTGTGCTGTCGCTTCCGCATGTGATTGTAACTGAGGCATTAATGCTTGCAATATCGTGGTTTCTTCACCCTGTCTTCCTCTCTTTACTACTGGTTCAGTAATTATAGCCCAATATATTTCATTTCCAAGAACCAGTGGAATCACTACTCGTTTCAGGTCTTGTATACGTAAAGGCGCATTTCCGTACACTCCCAACTCTTCTTTTTCTAGTGACCCTTCATCAAATAACTGCGGATATATCGCTTTTCTACAGGAGTCCTCTCCCCCTTCAATGACACTCCCAGTGTTCCTCTGGCTTTCATTCCTGGCCATCCTTTGTCTGCTTCGTTCAGCGCTCGCCTGTTTTACTATACTATGCATTGTTGGTCGCATACTCATTATACTGGCTTCTGATTCCACATAGTCGTCCTGGAGTTGCGCGAATTCCTCCGCATATTCTTCTTTTAATTCCTTGAACCTTCCCTCCGCCTCTCCTGCTCTCAACCGTGCCCATCCCACTCGTCCATGGGCATCTCTCAACTTGGCTTCTGCTCCCGGCGTCCCTTGATTTATGGGACGTGGAATCCGTTTCGCGGTTCTTGCCATCTCACGTCTTGCCGTATTCTCCTCGTTTGCCAACTTCACCCATTCTTTCCTTGCCTCCTCTACCTCAGCCGCTGTTACATTAGCCTTTGCCTGTTCTTCTTTATCTTCGTACGATGGTGGCGGATCATTTCTACCTTCCTCACCCTCTACAGGTGGTGCTGTAGGACACTCCTGACTCCCACCAGTTTCATCAGTTTCTTTTTTCTTATCCCGGAACAGCGTCGTCGTTATTTCCTTAGCAATCCCTCCTAATGGTCCTCCTTTCTCTTTCTTTTGTGCCTTTATTATTGCTTTGGCACCTTTTTTTATTCCTTATGTCTTTCTTTTAAGTTCTGCACCTCTGTGCTCAGCGCAACTTGGTTGATTTTTGCTGCCAATTTGTGCCGATGTACGGTGTCAACTAATTCCACCACGGTCCCAACACTATCCTGCGCCTTCAATGCCATATCTCTCAGAAATTCTTCCCTTTGTTTTTCCTCCTTTTCAGCCATTTCTTTATTCACTTTTTAATCAGTTTTCTTCACTTTCCCTTATTCAAATAGAATTACATTAGTTATTTATTTTCTCGTGACCCACTTCTTTGAGTCTTTATTTATTCATCATTTACTTCTATTATTTCCCCTTCCGGATTATCTTCTTTTCCTACTTGTAAGGGTACTCCACCATCTCTTACGTAATCTTTCTTCCGGCAACGTCCAGAGTACATGCGCATATACTTCTGGACTGTTTATTACCGTTATTACCCCTGATGGCGGGATTTGCAATGGTTGATGCATCAGATGCTGTATTTCCTCAAAAATTGTGTCAGCCAACATAAAACCCCTGCGATATGTGGCGTACGCAGCCAATACCGAATGCATTAGCTCTTCTTCAAAATGTGCCATTAGTTTTTTAGTTAAATGAGGCTCTGGAGCCGATAGCTGAGGCATTCCCCCCGCGTTGGGCATCCCCCTTTGCTTTCTTCCGCTTAACTCGTTTATCGTCGTTACCTCCCTCATTAGCTTGTGGAATTTTTTACTATTTTCCATATACCAAATTGCCGCTACCCATAAATTGGGGTTATTCAGTTTTATCCCTTTTGGTTGTGCTTCCCTTTTTACTGTTTCCACAGCCTCTATCCAGACATTTTTCAATGCCGGACTAAACAACGCCACATATTTCTTTTCTACACTTCTTATCAACCGTCCAGTATCTACCAACCCTCTAGTTATCTCCATAGTTGCATTACTTAATTGTCTTATCCTATCTACATTTCCGGGCCTTATTGGCATTCACATTTGCGCAGCTAACATCGTGGGATACGCTCTCCATAACATTAAACTTTCCTCCCTAACCGCACACTGGCGCATAAGCTGCACCGTTGTCGGCACCACATATAGCTTTCGTTGTGATGCACTTACCTCATGCGGGCATCGGATTTTAGTAAAAATACTTTGAATGGCAACTACCGCCGAAAAATATGCTTGCTTAAGATGCCCCACTAACACATTCTCTTTTAACGACTCTGCCTGTGTTACCGGCAGGGCCTCCAGTACCAACGCGTATAACAGCGAAACGTCTTGTACGGTCCATAATACCAATTGTTCCACCTTTACGAAAACATTTGAGGTTGCCGTAAAATTTTCCTTCAGCCACTCTACTACCGATTGTATTATCAATGGTGCAGACATTCTGTCCATCACTTGCCACTTAAACCCAGGATATTGTATTAACTCCATTTTTACTTCACTTCCTAACTCCTGTATTACAATTATATTGTATTGTTTTTACCATCCCGTGGAACCAGACCCCTTTTCCCCACGGATGGTGGACTGCAATTCGGCCACCTGTTCTAGCTTTTCTGCAAGCGCAGGCAGAAACAACAACTGCCCTATTTATCCCCAATTTTTACCCGATACGGCGTCGGATTCAAGTTCGCCACTGTCATACCCAATGCTCCTCGATAATCACTGTCTATTAATCCTTCTTGCCCCATCACTCCATACTTAGAAGCCATTCCTGATCTCTTCATCAACACCGCGCATAGGTGTGGGGGCATCTCGAGGCCTATGCCCAAATTAACCTTCCTCCACCGTCCTCCCGGTATTATATGCTCATCAATGGCATAAACATCCCAACCGGCAGCATCCTTACTAGCTTTTACAGGCATTTTTGCCCTGCTATTCATTAATTTTACTTTCACTTTCATTCTTTTTCCTAAACATAAATCGGGCACTTGCCTTGCTTACTTCTACACACGGAATGTTCGTATTTTGGCTTCAAATTTGACTTGGCATCTGGGACACCGACACGGTTTGTCTTGACACAGTTCACACAAGGCCAGGTGACCACATGGCAAAAGTACTACTACAACCTTCTCCTTTCCGCAAAGCCTACACATTTCTTGTTGCAAAATTTTCTTAAGGTCCGCAACAGGATCCTCACAGAGTTTTTCCTCAGCCTCCCCTATCTCCTTATCCGTTTTTTTAGCCTGTCGTTCTTGTATCACTAATATGTCATCTACCAATGTTGCTAATTTGGCAAAACCACGCCCAAACTGATTTAACCGTACTTCTACTGCCTCCCTTATGTGTGGTTCCGCAAAACCCATGTTTTTCGCTTCTCAAACTATCTCAGATGCTAGCATCTCTTTTTCGACACTCTCCTTATTCCTCCTTCGCACTTCCCCTGAGTCCACTATCAGCGGTCTCTCCACTATTTCCTGTACCCTCGGCCTCTGAGTCGCAGCGACCAGATTAGACCTATCTAAGTTTGGAAAACGCTGGGTAACTTGATATACGTACTCAGGACCTTTATTCTGTAACACATATTCGCACGTGGGGAACCACTTAGCATGTTCAAACCACGGATTGTCATTAAAATGCCAATTTTGCAATCCCCCATTACAGTACCAGCATTTGACTCTATCTCGCTGTCCTAGGTAATACAATCCTGCCTCCACCATGTCAGTCGCAGAGGCCCTTATATTATTCCCATTCCATCTGTCAAGATTATCGTGAAACGTCTGCATTCGCTGTGCCGCACTGGCCATATGTGGATTAACAGGATTCTCACAAGGGAACATTACCCGTAACGTGGTACCATTACCAGCTCTGCACGTTGCCCCTTGTGACACTAATGGTCTTACATACGACTTCTGTTTGTTGTGTGTTACATCTACTGCCCTAAGCATCTGCCTTTCAGCAGGTTCATTACGTTGTGCCCTTAAGGTTTCCCTTTGGGCGGGCGTGTCCCTAGCTACTCTTCCTCTAGCTCTCACTTCCCCTACAGGGATATTTTCAGTTGGGTTATTTCTATCATATAAACAATTAACCTCATGCCATTGTGCCACTCCTGGATCATCCCCAGCTGTCCAGTCCTCTACCTGCATCCCACAACTGCTACATCTTACTCTATCCTTATAGCCCATATAACAGAATCCTGCCTTTACCAAATCCCATGGTTGAATTGCCGCCCCTTCTAGGTATTTAGCAAAAGTTGCCAACCTATATATTTCCCTCTTGGCATTGCCTGGCGGTATATACTTACTCCTTTGCCCTGGCGGATCCCTTGGCCTATGCAGAACCCGTCCATCTGATTCCACCATGCTAGCACACACTACCTTGTTACTCATAATTCCTGCACACATGAATTATTTATTTTAGGAACGTTTGATGACAAGGACCATGGGCATTTACGGGGTACGCATCGGGTCTCGCAACACCTCGCGGTAGTTGGCAGTAGTCATCAGGGACTATTATCGTCACCCTCTACTGACTGTGGCTTCACCGTCTTCCACTACAAGACCCTCCTTGATCCTCGTCCTCATAAGCCCCTAATTACTATTTGCTTGAACCCTTTTCAGTATCGGCCTACCCTAAAAAACCTTAAAAAACGCCGAAAGTGACTTATCACTTTCTACTCCCCCCTATAATTATTTCTTACCTAACAGTCCCCATCCTGAAAGGTTAAAACTCCACTCTTTTTGCAATTATCCAGCTCAAATATACATTTATTAAGATATGTTTTTCCATTGGAACCACACACAGACCTTATGTGTTTTGGACAGGCCCATATACACTCCTCATGCTTTGCCTCTGGATTCTTTACCAGTATTCTGATACTTATAAGTGCCATTAACAAACACACCACGGTTAGCCCCATCGCTTTCAACTTATCGTTAGCCATAAGCCTTAAAATCCCTTTTCCTGCCACATATTATGATCTTATCGTTAGCTTACGTGTACTTACTACGTTATGCCAGTGATGTCACTTCGGAACATGACGTTAACGCCGCACTGGGTACCCTATCAGTCACATCCACCCTTTTTTCTACCATTTTTAACCCTGGGTTCCCATAATATTCCTGAACCTCCTTAATCACCTCATATCCCAAACACCGGTTTATATATTCACACTGTGGATGCCAACGCGCGTGCTGCACCTGCCAGTTTTGAACCGTTTTCGAAGTATCGAGATCCCCACTACAGTAGTAACAGCGCACTTTGTTGGGTTCCCAACTCCAGTATAACCCTGCACCGACCATTTCCTTATAATTTCCCTTTATTCCCGACTTCTCAAAAGTTTCAAGTCTTGCCTTGGCGTCACTCATTACTGAAATTGCCGGAGTTGCCAACGGATACTCTATTACGTGCCCTACTGACGAAAACAATTTATCATCCCGTCCAACCTTGGCTAATTTTTCTCTCAACCCTTGTCGTCGCCTAGCCAGATCACACCACGAGAAGCTATCTAAATGTCGCTCTATTATACCTTTCCCAAACCTTCCAGCTCTTATTTCGCCCTTACACGAGATGCATTTCACACGGTCTTCTATTCCCAGATAATACCACCTTTCTAGTGCCATTAGTCGCGCATCCCATTTCGGCTTACATCCTAAGGTCCGAATCCTATCTTGAGACTTCGTTAAATCCATTATCCGATCCACCCCTTTTCTAATTCTCCTAATCAACACTAATAAACTCTGTGACTCTAATTCCCCGGGGTCCGGATGGCACTCCAATTAATACCCTTAATTGTTGACCACGCAATACCCAAAAAGTTCCTACTTCGCCAACCCTTCGAGTATCCCTATACAACTTCACCAATGCCACTGACAAAAATTCTTCAATGGTCAAATCTTCAATGTCCTTGTCCTGCGGCACCACTACTTCTTCACACCAAGAAGACAAATCAACCTTTGCTTGACACGCCAATCGTAATTCACTTATTGTTATTAATTTCATTCCTTACTCCTGTAACACATGAATACATCGCATTAACACGCTTTTTATCTTAATAATCTTCCACCAACAACATACGCTTTCTTTGCGGTTACACCATATTCAAATAATCCATTAGTTCTTCGTATGACACTCCTATATACACAGCCAACCGGCCAACATCTAACGGCTCAATTAATCGTGTTCGTTTGAAATAATCATGTACATAGTTTTGCATTAATGACGACTTCCATAATAGCGATCCTGGAGTTTTTGCAGAATCTTCTCCTGCAGGCTTCACTGGTACTCCATTACTCTCAAACGCTTCCTCAGTAACTTTTTTTAATTCAGGTAGTTCATTTATATTCCGCATTTCCTCTCCCATACTCCTGGCTTGTTGTTTTGTCACCAGTTCACGCTGACTTCGGATTACATCCTCAATTAGAGTTTCCGTAAACAAGTCCTGATTTGCCATGATTTCACCAGTTTTTATAAACTTTACTTTTTATCCCTAACCTGTTTCATAAAGGGGTACTTTAATAGTCATCGATCTTCCTCCTTTACTTATTATTCCTTACCATAGTCTCACTCCTATTCTTAATTTATTCACACTACTTCACCATCCCTACTTTATCAACGACTCCTCCTTGGCTAATCATGATCACGCTTTGATCACTGCCACTCTCATCTCTTGGATACTCAGAGTCGCTTCTTTTTCCTATTCACACTCTATTTCTCTGCTTCCCAATGGGGAAGTCTTTCTTGCTTGCTAGCTCACACATCTTATTGACGTGCTTGAATTATTTATTTCCCTATTTTTAATGTGGATGTATGTTTGTGTGTGTGTTCGAACAACGTGCATACCAGGTTGCCAACTTTAACGTGCAGCAGCCAACAGTGGCCAATCATGAAGTCAGACTCTGGTAGGCTATCCCCTGCAGAATACTTTCCGCTTTAGGAGCTCCACCAGTTAAACAAAGGAAGCTTCTATTGCAGCCTCTGTAAAGTCACTCCTGATTTTCCACAAAGGGACAGGGTAGGATGACCCTCTTTATAAGTTGTTCGTTTTCCCTTAGGCATTGTCGGGTTGGACTTCCCAAGCCACATGTTGCGAACAGCTGTACTATGAACAGCCCTATTGTTCTTGTGATGTTGCACCTGTTGTGCGCCCTGCTCTTACAAACTCCTGCATCCCTGCACCCCTAAGCACAATCCCGCTAAGGGCATCACAGCAGTCCGAAAGACACCGATATCGATTTCATTTTTATCCAATATTTCGCTGTCTCATTTACTTGACAGACCTTTACCAATTTCTTCTAGATGACGAATTACTGTCATCCTTACATTGGCTTGACTACGTAACGCAGGTTCCCGGATTTGCACAAGGGCAAAACAGGGCTCTCCCTTGTCAGTGGTAGACATCACCGCGCTTTCTCTATTACCACACATGCGCCTAATCAGCATTCATCTCTTAATTGCTTACCAGAGGTGTCTTTCAGGTGCACCAAAGCCATTAATTATTCTTTGTGAACACTACACACTGCAGATGGTTCTTATTCACACCCTAATTACATGCCTAAGCATTTCATCTATTCACTACCCACTACTCACTATATACGGTATACATAGCTTTGGTCCGGCATAACCAGACTTGTTTCCTTCCATTGAAGTTCAACCAGTGTAGTCAAACGTCGCCTGTCTTTACTAACTAACTGTTGATTGACTAAGGACGACTTAACTGTTTCTGGCAGACTGTCTGCCCTGTCAGTTACTCCATCTTCGTCCACCTTCTACTCACTGTACACTACATACTACAAACTATCCACCTCAAGCATGCATGCACAAACTCTTTTATCGATTCCATAAGCCATCATATATATACTTTATTATACTCCGATTGACTCCATCTATTCATGGAACCCTTACGTCGCGAAGCCAAAGTAATCTTCTTATCCCAAAATCATCCTAAGTCCCAGAGTTCACATCGGAACTTTCAAGTCCGACGGCGGTAATTTGGGTATCCAAAACCAGGCAACATTTCACTGCAAACCTTGATGTACGTCACAATGTCGCTAGTTTGTCTCGAAAATTTTCTAAGTCCCACTAAAAATTTTATTTTCGAAAATTCGTAATTTTTTTAAAAAAGTAAAGAGATATGACGGAAAAATACAAGATTTCACGAAAATTTTCGAAAACTTCTTTTTAGTTTAGTTTTTACGGCCACTTCAAAATTCAACTTCCTTATATGGTCATATTTTCTTAAAAATTTTGTGACTGTGTGAAAGTTCATTTCATTACTAGTTCAACGATACCAGAACGATTGGTCTGCGACTTATGGTCAGCTAGCAATTACTGTTCAAAGTCAATGCCTTTTGAAACTTCGCAAAAATTTTCTAAGTCCAAAACGCTTAAGGCCTTGGTCGTAGGTTCGATGCCTGACCATTACAGGTACCTACTAGACCCCCCTTATAGGGTGTTTTTGACGCCTCGAGCCCCACGTTGGAAGCCAATTTTACGGCCAATGCCCCTCCATGACTCAAATACCCTAGCTCAGATTACCCAGCCATGAGAGACTTGGACAAAAACATGCTACCATAGCGCTTATAGGCACTATTGTTAACGCTACTATCACATAACTTAATTAAATCATGGATTCTCGAGGCTAGGTCCTATTTGGGACTATAACACAAAAGGCCATAGCCAATGTTAC
>JGI24158J21664_10003035_pt1 | contig 20806 bp, 13 predicted proteins | sample Ectturendosymbi3_FD_21664 | JGI IMG/M metagenome (IMG submission 21664) | reverse complement strand
AGTAATCGGCATAACAAGCTCACCTTGCTGTTGTTTCATCAAATTCAAAGGTGACCAATTCGTCAACAACGGAATTGAGGAAAATATGTTGTATAAAACCTTTAAGTTCCAGTCTGTTCCAAAGTTTATTCTCAAAACTACCTTGAACCACATCTGTCATAAGTCATATGCGACCACCCAAAAATAGCAGGCTCACAACAAGTAGTCTTAAAAATACATCTACATTTCTGCAGATTTTTTAACCTTTGACTTTAAGACTAGTGAACCATGCACACTCGAGTCATAGGCTTTGCATTTTGAAAATTACTTGGTACATTAATACCATTACCACATACTGAAAAGCAAAGCTAAAAATGACCGAATCAGATTTAAGAGGCGCTTCGCCCTGCAGGTCCTTGGCTAAGCGTTCCTCACTTCCTTGTAGAAACATTCGCGACAGTCGATGATTCGACCAAACTTTAAGTTAACTTGCATTAAAAAAAAAACGACGAATTACTATGCATGAGTGTTGTCCACACCACATGCGAAGGTACAACTGTGCTATTCTTCTCATGAAACCAATAACTACCAAGTTCATCTACTTCTCTCGTTGCTTTGAAAGAATCGGTTCAGAAAATAAAAAGATACAAACCAAACGATAAGCAAATCTATGCCTGTTTACCTGACGTCAAATTCACGCTGACAATTTTCAGCACCCACCTTCTAGTGCTCAGTTTCGTGAAACACTAACTTTTTCGCAAGAAAAACTAGTATTCTGCGGGGCCGCCGTCGCGGCTCTCATAAATTATGCAGCAAGCTCGCCATACGCTGGATATACCTGAGCTTGACCGTCAACTGGTAAATTCTCGACGACAGTTTAAACGGCTTCAAGTTGCAGTGAACCATAACCTTTGTCTGCAAACAGCATAACAATGCTTACAAGCAAAACAAGCTCACCTTGGACGCCGTTCGCCTGCGTACTCCCCACAAGTGATAGTAGATCAAGTCGTACAAACACATTTTTTTAAGTTACGAGCGTAAGTCGCGACTCAGCAACCTAAACACGAGGATCAAACTGGCATCGTAAAACTTTGTTTGCATTCATCACGAGCGCGAACTATTAATTACACGCATGCTTCCTGCATCGGGCTGGTTTACGGCGGATAACACAATACAGGCGGATCGCTGCATTTCGCTGCCGTTACGAACACAATCAGCAGCAAGTCACTGTGTGCGCGTGTGAAGCGAGCCAGCAGCGTGGCAAATTCGATATGCACAACTGCCTGTCTGGAACGCTGCTGGCGACCTGGCAAGCGATTTGGCGTGTCTCGCTTGAGGTTACGACGGGGCGGTTGCACGGGAATCGCTCCTGATGTGTCTGCGCGCCGCGTTCAGACGATTTCGCATAAAACGATCCACAAGCACCCGGCATACCGACGTCAACATATGTTTTCCAACTTCTTCTGATGATGATGCTGCTGATGTGTGTTGCGATTGCAAAATACCACGAAGAAATTCATTGCAACATGGCCATAACACAAGAGCATGACTCATCACATGACTTGTGGGTCAGCAGAATTCATATTACGCAAAGATGTGCTGCTGCCTTCCATTGCAGAATTGGTAATTTTCATATGGTCCAATCACAGTTTCCCTCATAAGTTCTTTTCGCGAAGTGAACACATCATCCCCAAAGGGTCGGTGACCTTTGTTTCGTCATTCAGAGAACGATTTAGAGCAAATTTCTTCCAAACTTAATCTAAACACATGTATAGTAGTCAAAAGCTCTAGGTTTTCTGTAGGTTTTCAAGGAATCAGCCGACTATGTTCTGCTTTCATCTTGCTACGATGATTCAAACTTGCACGTATCTATATTCAAGTAAAAGTACTCTCCACAATGGGAGTAAGCAAGAATCGATCAGCAAAATTTTAATAGGAAATCGGTTTCACGTAAAATTACGTTTTGCTTTAGGTAGGGACGAGGCGGTTGCACGGGAAATGTATAGGATGAATTAATGGCGAAAAAGCGGTGAAGCGTAGCAGAACAAATCAAGATACTAGTTCGTACCGCGTTTCTTCTATGACAGTTTAGTGCAGTTACGGCCTGCAGCTGGCCTCAACGTTAAAGTCTGAACATCCACCACGACGAAAGCAGGTGACTGCCTATGATTGAGAAGTTCGCCACTTGATGCGAGTACCTAAAGCAACAAGCTGCTACGGGCTGTTGGTGCAAGTACAAAAGAACTAACAAGAGTGTTTTGTACAAGCGTTGGGAGAGGACAATGCAAGTTCGTCGTTTCAAAATAATGTTTGTCATTTTCAGAGCTCAACAGTACTGCAAGTTTTTGCTCATCTCAAAATGGTTTTGGTTTTCTAGCCTCCGGCCTTATCGAGTGTGACATGACGGTCAACGGCAGGTTTTCAGGCGTGACTCTCGCGTCTGACTGCAAGCAACAAATCGCGCTAAAAAGCAGCGGCTTGTCGATGTTATTCATTTTACAAAAACAATTCCGACTTCTAGTCTAACCCTGTTGCTTTCCTGCGCAAGGACTTTTTTCACAGCAAGCATCGAACGTTGCGTTGCGTTTGATGAACGTCATATTTCCACATGGCTTGAGGTACTTTTCCACCCGATTAGTATCGAACCGAGTGAAGCGATGCACTTGAACGAAACTCGCTACAATTGTTGCTTTGCAAGTGCGAACACGACCATTTTAGGATTACATGACATCAAGTTTGATTAAACTCGTTAATCTCGAAAAGCAAACGAACGTCTAGAAATTGCGCAGATATTTTTTTTTCTTTGCTTGTAAGAACAGTATTGCAAGGACTGTGCAAAGCCTCACACGAAGCATTTTAGGATGAAGCTGGTTTGTCTGTGATTTTGAAAAACCTGATTCGATGTCGATCCATGGGCAAGATTTGCACAACGGCTATGAACAACACGAACCTGACTGAAGGAATTGTTTGTTCGGCAAGGTATGACATTTCGCAAATTCACAGCCACCCGAGTTCTTTAACTTTCAAGGAACTATGCGCCAGTCACGAACTTCCCAGTCTGGGTTCTTCACACGTTAAAGTGGCCGTAAAAGCAGACTCCGCAAGTTCACTATCACATCCGGATATCAACGTAAACACGCATAAAATAACCCTCTTAGAACAAAAATCGTTGGTGATTCTCATCGAGAACATATACAATATCTACTACGGCACTGTAATTAGGAATGCAACTAGTATCGTTAGATGCCAGCTACAAGTCAGAAAATTATACATATTCGAAGTGGAACGTCCAACTGCGTCAATATCAACTTGTGGGTAAATGTTCCGTTAAAATAACATTAAAAAAACACTGTATAGTAAATCAATGATGTCAGGAACAGTTTAAAAAATTAAAAATCACCCATTCAGACATACGTAGTTAAGTGTAATTGAAAACAATGCAACTTCAGCTTGTCCTGTACGACTATTCTTCACAAAAGCGACCATTTTAAAAATAGTTCAGTCGATTTCACGCAACACTACGCAAGCATCCTCAGTCCTGAAATCTAACTCAAAAATAATTCTTGTCTTGCTGCGACTGGAGTCCCAGGCAGTTAACTAGTGAGACAAAGCGACATTGAGAAAACAGCGTTTCCAACATTGCGCCACACGTGGTTTAGATCCCTGACCTCAGACCTACTATTGCTGCTTACTTCACACTACAAGCCGAAGTCTTATTCTACGTTTTTAAATGCCAGTGGACTTCAACTTAAGCTCGTGAATGTATTGCCTGAGTTTCCGATTTCTGTTTTGAGATAGTTAAAAATGCTGTGTAATTTAAACAAGACACCGAACTTCGCAAAACAGATTTCAAAAGAGAAAACAGTTTGAGAAAAATATCCCTCTTCCTCCCTCCCGGAAACAATTTGCAGTATGGGTTGGCAGACCATAGCATCTCGTAGGAAAGAACCCTATTAAATCGGTAGGTTCAGGACGACAGACAGGGTATGGAGTAGATTGGGGTCAATTCAATTCAGCAACACATAAAATGACCATTAGACAACAAAGGATATGTGTCGACGGACATTCGTTGGGTTGATGACCTAATATTGCTTCACGACCAACTTGACGTCTGGTTGCTGTTCAACCGATTTGGTTATCAATGACTTAATCTTTGACAGATGAGCAGTTGTCAAAATTTCTATCAAAATTTTTCCTTGAACGGCACTCCCTTCCAAATATCTGGTTCTGGGCCAGATTTTAAAATGCTTACGATCAAAGCGTACGCGGGAAGGTTCGTGGCCGCGATCAATGATGACTGAAACGGTTTGAAAATTTATACTAAGAGATTGCAAGCTGATAAGCAAAAATAATGGTAAATGCTGCAAATTTGAGCAAACCCACTTTCGACAGATTTAGGGAAGTGGTCGCCAACGTGAGGCGTACACCACACAGGGGGGTTGATTGTTAAAGGGGGCATTGAGGCTGACTGACGAGGTCTGGGTCCAAATTTTCGAATTTATTTTTTTTATTTAATTCTTCTTCATGAATGCTGTGTCTTTGGAAGCTTGTTTAAACCAAGTAATTGGAGTTTTAAGCTTCTAAGCTGAAACGTGGTTCACTTTTTAAACCATAAGATTTATATACCACCACATGAGGGCAAAAGATTTCAGATATGATCAGGTTGGGCATGGGCAAGAAAAGCTAGGAACCACTGCTCTGGGGGGTGCAGCAAATTCACTCATACCCTGAGAAGAGCGGATTGCGGTTGAAGAACGTCTTAATAGCTTCCTTGAGTTGTACAACATCTATTCAACAAAAGAGCGTTTTCCATGGGATCTGTTTCTTTGTCAGAAATTTTGATAAAAAATCCCTTAACAGTGCCTGAAACTGATATATATTTGTGGTTGTGTAAGGCAGAATTAAACGTTTGTCAACTGTGCTCGTTGCAAACTATATTTTAGGTTTACCACTTGCTTTTTTAGCCTGACAAACATTTGTGATTAATTGAAGTGCTTCCAGGTCTGGGAGGAAATTTCACACCGACCGTAATTAAGCAGCACGTGACAACTTCATAAAACAGGCTGTGCATCCATATCGCTGGACTCTTCGCCAACCAACAACTTCTTGGTTCAGTGACTTCTTAACAACCGGAGTCTGTAGATCAGTGGTTCTAACTTTTATGGTTCGTGACCACCTTTAATAATTTTATACGTCATGCGACCCGATCTGCTTTTTCTGAATGCGTTGCCTAGGGCCTAAGCGCTGGTTCCACAACAATTTCAATTACATTGCACTTTGCATAATTTAATTCCAACCAACTGTCTGTTTAATGTGGTGGTTGACTTTGCAATCACATAGACAGCTTCGAATATCGTAGTTGACTGTCCAACAAAACTGGTGTCATTCATCGACTTTTATTGTTTCGTGCCATCGTCTTGGTATGAAGAAGAGCAGAAAAACACATTCGCAGATATACCTTGTGACAAAAGGCAGCAGTACTCGAAAAGCCTGCTCTGCATAGTGCAGGGGCGGGGAACGCTGTATTTGCAATCACGAGCCACATTATGTAGAATATCGCTGGCGGACTGCAAAAAAATAACTTCATTTTTTTTTATTTCACCCTTGTCTTCCTAGGGGAAATAAGGAGAAAAAACTATGATGATGATGTGTCTCTAAACGTAATTCATCCAGAACTTCACGGTTGCTTCAGCGATGTTGTTATTGTTTGAAAGGTCTAACAGCGCGCATCCTCTTGAAGGCAGTGGGCATCGAAGAAGGTGTCCAGCTGTGTCCTCTGCGGAATCACACCTACACAGAGCCGGGCCGCTGTTGAGGCCCCACTGAGCAAGTGTACTTTTACTTCTGACAACTCCGGTGCGGAGTCGATTGCGACATTTTCAATATGCTCAGGAAGCCAGGTGACCGGAGGCAATTGCTTCAGCGGGCTTGATATTAAGAGCCAGTTTCGGGGGGCTAACTCTTAACCGATCTTTCCACAGCTCTAACCGAGTTACTTCAGATGGCCTGGTAAGTAGGGGTGTGCTGAAAGGAAGCTTTTTCTTGATTTTAATCTTTGATTCGCTGCCTGGGATCCGTGCAGCATATGGCTTGGGTCGTGCATTGCTTTGTACCTTTCCCGTCTGCTTATCACCTCTCTTCGGATATCAGGTGGGGCAATTCCAGCGAGAAGGTACAAACAGTTTATGATGGTGGGTTTTAGGCATCCTGTAAAAATGCGGCAACTGTCGTTTAGTGCAGGGTCGAGGTATTATGACTGGACCGAGACCATACTGGACAGGCATGCTCAGCTGCAGAGTAACATAAGGCAAGCGCAGACGTTCTCAGAGTGTTAGGATTTGCTCCCCATTGCGAGGAGATGAGTTTACCGAGGATGTTGTTTCGCGCATTCACTTTGGTTTGCAGTTTTGAATATGTTTTTTTTTGTGTGTGTGCAAGCGAACGATCAAGGGTAACACCAAGAGAAAACTATGAGCAGCAAGGGATATATCTCTTGACTTACTGTCTAAGTACGTATCTTCTTATCACGAAGTTTCATTTTGACGCGTTCTATCTTAGGTAAGGAAAATTTTGATGCAAGCCATATCAAACGTTTACGCGTGCCGAATTTGGCCGGCGGGCCGTACGTCCCCCGCCCCTCGTGTGGTACAAGCGAACCAGAAATGGACAAACGGCTTTTCGTGAAAGCGACCACGCGCAGATGACTAATCCGGAAATACAAGAAACTGATTTTGCAACTCATCGGGAATATCAGATACATCCAAAGACGTGGGGAACGGATTTCTTGCAAGTGCTGCTTCTTTTTCTTTGAACTCAGGGAAGTATCGTTGAAACTCTGTCAAGGGATTGAAGGTGCCGCGCATAGAAATCTTTAAATGCTTGTCGCATTCCATTCAAGAATTCGACAACAACACTGGACAACATTTCAAACACCGCAATGTTTGTTTGGTGCGATGTTTGCCCGGGAGTACTTTTCGACGCCAGTTTTACAACTTTGAGACAATATCTGTACCCTTTCTTACAGCTTCAGATTTAAGTCATTTAAGTTTTCAACAAATGTTTGCTGAGTAATTCATCATTAAAAGACAAAATTTTGATTCTTTTGATTTCACAGAACAACCTAGTTCCATTCTTCATCTCAAAAAATCAGTTAGGACGTTTCCATTTGACAGCATCGTACAGCAAAGTGAAATAACCGAGCTTCGTGTTTTGGATCCACGTCTTTGAACAATTCTTTAAACTGACCTGTGTTAAGACTTCCGCATTTAATGAAACTGAAGATCTTTACTGCCGAATCTAGAACAATTTTGAAAGGGCTGTAAAGTTTTGCTAGCAAGTGCATATCTCTGAATAAAACAGTGTGTGCTTATCGCTTGAGGAGCAAGTTCTTGTACAATTAAAATCCTGGAAGTGACCCTAGCAGAAGCACGAGCACCGTCAGTACAAACGCCACAAACATCTGACCAGAAAGTGTTTATCTTCTTCATCACATCTGCACTTGTGGTTGTAGTCTTCAGCTCACTAAAAATAAGCAGGAACTCTTCTTTGATATCACCTGTGCTGACTCCACCTCACGAAAACAAGTAATTGGGCACACCAACTTGCATACGTTGTTGACTGGTCCGCTTGAAAGGTAAACATTGGAGACGCCATACTTCATCTACCACTTGCTCCTTCACACCTTCAGACATGTCTGAAATGCGTTTCCGAACAGTAGTGTTGGAAAAGGATAATAATCTCATTTTTTGCCTCACTAGCCTCACCAAAAATTACTTTTACATATTTCAACAAGCAGGGTTTCACGAGCGTTTCTTCAGTTATATGAGACGTTTATTGTTTCGCAATTTCCAGTGCGACTTCATATGATGCTTGCGCTAGGGCTGCATTTTTCTGGTGAAAATTTCCTTCAAAATCAAGTCTCTCATGTTTCAGACTGTCTCATGACGTCTGAAGAATTCTAAATCTTTTCTGATGAGTTGGGAATCCTTGGTCCATAAACAGCGTTTCACTTTTGATGGCCTCATTTATTCAGCACTGAGACCAACGTTGCACAAATCGCACTGACGCTTCTCAATGTCATCGCCGACTGGGACGGTAAAGTCAAGTTTTCATATATTTTAAGCAACGTACTCGTCTTTTTTTTGGTGAAAAGACTGGACCTACCACAGACAACTGCACGCCTCAAAGTGCTAGCACTCGCTGCACGTCGTCACTACTGTGCTGGGTTTTATCAACATTGATGACAATGAATGCACCGTATTTATTCGATTGTTAGCCGCCCTTAATTGTAAGCAGCACTAAAACATAGGTTGCCTAAGCCCCCAAGATACTTTCGCGCACTAGCACGTTTCGCGTTTTGGGCAACCCTGGTAGTGAATGATGCCTACACCACTACAGCTGCCTTCTGTTGTTCATAATCACTGTGACGGATGTGCGCGTGATGCTGAAGAGAATAGAATGTGAAAATAATGTTTGGTCGACAAAACGTAGCCAAGGAAAGACTGAGCGCCATCTACACCTTTCGATAAGGTAGAGAAATATAAAATGTAAACCGCATGAAATGACGAAAAAAATTTATAAGCCGCGGCTTATAAATCGAATAAATACCGTAATTAATGTGAGGTTTCAGCAAAATGGCATTACACTTGGCTCCTGACATCTAGGTTGTTCGACTCATGGCAAGGGATGAAAGAAAAAAACTTCCTGTCGGGTACCACACGCTAAGTCAATATGAAAAAGAAAATAGCATTGGTCTCTCTGTGTTTATAAAGTCGCGCTAAGAGATTTATTCACAAGTCACAATTCCCAGCTGAATGTTTGAGACTTTGGAACAAGCAGCACATTCAAAATTTTATGATGTTAGTAAAGAAAATCTTCGCAACCCCAGATATGATCTCTGTGATCCCCTTGGGGTAAAAGCTACGACTCTGCAAATCTGCACCAGGCATTTAATGAAGCACTCTTGCCCTCAAACGACTGTCCGAAATCCAAGTCAGAAAAGTCTATTTTGAAGCACCGTAGCTGATGAAACAGCCGCAGAAATTCCAAGCTGACAAATTGGCTGCGGAGTAATTGTATTTGAAAAGTTGAGGAAGTTCAAACTATCGGAATTTTTATGGATGCTGACTGCTCTTAAATATCTATTATTGGATCAATCATGAAAACGTACATGAGGTCAGGTGCTCAGGCGACCACTGCGAGTGACCGTCGTGGCTTGAAATCAGGGTTGTTAAAAAAACGAGTTTTTCAAAACAACCAACCCATGTCTTTTTTAAGAAAAAACTTCGAAAACATTTTTGTTGGTTTTAATTTTATTCAGCGATTTAAAGGCTTAACTCACTTTCATATACTGTTGATATTCAGCGATTTAAAGGCTTACCTCAACTGTTTGTTGTAGATAATTTCCTGAAAAAGTCAAGATTTTCCCGATTTGCAGAAAATGAAATGTTGTGAAATTGTTATGTATTGACACATCAAAATAGCTTTATCCTTGGGAAGTATGTGTGTGAATTGCTTGCAGCATGCGAAGACAGTATGCTTGGTAATGTGTTTTTGAGTTTGAAGTTGATAATAATTTAACCATCTTTGCATTAGACCACACGTTAAACTGACCTTCCTAAAATTTAGAAATAAATTTATAATATCCATTCGATGTTAATATTGCAAAATCAATACATCATACCACTGTACTTCAAACGACTAACATTTTAATACTGTTGCACATCAGATTCGCTGCTGAGACTGTCTTTAATGATTTACAACTATGAATTTTGACTTAGCATTTTCATTATGAAAAAATCATGGTGGGTTTTTAGTGCGTTCTTGACTGTTTTTTTTAAACCCGGGCTGTTTATTTGGAGCTGGGTTAAAAAAAATCCTGCTTGAAATGGTTCACAGCTCACATGGCAGTCACTAGTTGAAAAAAAAAGTTTAAATAAAGCAACCTCCATTTTGTACATCTCTGAGCGTTCATGCAAGCGCATCCAAAATTGACGTATGGATTGGTATTTGTATGAAAGCCCTAACTCATAGGTTCTCGAAGTGGGGTCCGCGGACCCCCAGGGGGTGAAAAAATTGGTGTCTGGGGTTCCGTCAAGTGACAAAAACTTCAAAAAATTAAGAGTGATGAACAGCTTGAGAACACGTTCGCAGTAAACCAAAACCAGTAATGCTAAACCTCTCCTTTGGGCTTTGGGTATTGCTGTTTTAACTTATTGAGGAGACCAACTTATTTGGACGTTTTGAGTATATGCGTAACGGTACTTTCAAAGTCACTGTTACATCACTGACGTTGTTTGTCAATCGTCATTATTACCTCGCGACTTCAAAAGTCAATAGAACATTAGAAAGACAAGAAGTTATCCGTCTTAGTTCAAGCACACAACTTCAGACAAGAAAAGGTAGCACGAGGAAAAATAGTTGAATGAATGAGAGATCCATTTTAACGGACCTAAGTAGTTGATGACTAAGAAGATTTCAAAGAAGAACTCATGGGTTTGCGTGCCGATAATTCAGCCAAGATAAAATTCTCTTCACGTTCGCTGTTGTGTTTGTGGGCTTCTCAGCTGCAAACGTACAGTACTGTGGCTATGATGGCATTGAAAGAAGTCCTTTCTTTTTCTACTACTTATCAGTGTGAGAATCGTTTGTCAAGTTTGGTGAAAATCAAATCAAAATATCGAAACAGAATGGATGTGAGACGTGGCAATCTCCTAGCTTTCTTCAAAATCAAGCCTAGAATATCAAAGCCTGTAGGGGAATGTTGTCACGAGCACAAACCTGACGACTGAACCTCAGATGAGGCCGCTTAGGAAAAACAACTTTGCANATATTAACATGAGTAAAGAGGTGTGATTTTGCTCAGCCCGTTTGTTGTCCTTACTCGTTGTTTACAGCATTCTGGGGTCCGCAAAAAATAAATATGTGAATTAGGGGTCGGCGAGATGAAAAAGTTTGAGAAACACTGCCCTAACTGGACTGATGCAGGTCTCTGTTTGACAAAATAAAAGGGACGTTTGACATTCAACTTTTCCTGCAGATTGCTTCTGACGAAAGCATTCTTCCGCCACCTGATGGCGACACTATGATAATGGGACGTAGTTCCGCAGGTCAACATCAACGTTCCTCAATGCCGCTTGCTTAATACTTTGCAGATCTCCTTGTTTGTAACCAGCCATGCGTCTCTCGTTGCTTGCAATGATTACGCAACTTCTTGAACTCAACCTGAACCGCTTGTTGACCAGTTGGAGATCAGCACAGTTCCGGAAGATGTTTTCAGAAAGCAAAGCTGTGCCTTTACAACGCGAGATTCCTAACCACGCGCAACTTGGCGAGAACCGGTCTTTGTTGTTAGACACCATCAAAGTAGTCAAAGAACATGTGGAATCCAAAGACTGAACTCGAAAAACTGCTGTTTCCACAGCACAGTATCCGACATGGGGAAAAACTGTCTGCGACCAACACATTCAAGTCTGACCAGGTTCTGCTAAACCTGCTTATTCCAATCCACCACCAGGTGAATACCGGTCTTTCAGTTTAACAAAGAACAGTTATGATTTAACAAAGAACAGTTATGACCGCTTTGGAGTTGAACATAACTCAAAACCCGGATTCGCTCACAGTTGCCCATAATAACTAGGAAGACACGTAGATTTCATTGAGTGCTTTTCCGGTAACTGTGATACCTTAATTTTCAAGCAACGAAACATACTAACCTTGATGCTGTATAGCTAAAGTAGAGTTGCAACGAACACAGAAATTTTAACTGCATTCGGGGGTCACGCCTCCCCAGGAAGGTCAATTAATTTCCAAGGGAGCGTCAATAAATTTTCAGGGGAGCGGGAGTTCCTACGCGCTCCAAAAAATGGAAAGTTTGTTCAACAAATTTATCGATAAATACGTTGCTTTTGAAACAAAGAACAGTTATTTAAGGGAGGCGTGGTTGAGAAAAAGTAAAGAATCACTCTTTTAGACACGTGGTGCTTTTTGACTAAGAACAAAGTTCTCCGGCGTTGGATCAGCTGCGCGGCAAAGCCAACAGTCAAAGCAGCAGTAAGGACTATTAACGGGGTAGGTTTACGTTTGCTTTGTATGCAATCCTAAAATGGGGCTGCAGGTAAGCGCGTTGCCATCCAATGATTCGCTTCGAAACAAAATTTTGAACAGTACTTTTTTCTCTACTTGTCGGTGGAAGCTCATAAACATCGCAACTGGAATGATCGTTGCTTCGCATGTCATGCCCGCTACGGCGAACGCAGCCGGCTGATAACTGAGGGCAACAACCTTGTTCCGGAAAAAAAGACCCACACAGAACTGCAACGAAGAGTGGGCAAAACGCCGACAAGCAAAGAACATTTTCAGCCTGGCGCTCGTAAATCACGAAATCCGTTTCTCCTGCGACCGCCAAGCTCTCACGGTAACGTTTGACATTTTGCCAAAGATAACGAAATGGCAAACAGCAAAGGCACGCAATTTGAGGGAGAACAGCGTCACTCAAGTTTCGAAGAACGTGGCAAGACACTGCAAAACAGCCACAAGGAAAGTGATGCAAAACATACTGGAATCTGGCAGGACACCCTGCACTTAAACAGGATCCACACATTCTTCACACAACAACAGTATTTTGCGCAATGTAACAGCAGTTGGACTGCTACCTCTTTGTTGCCATCTAGTGGACATAGCGTGCCAAGACTCCGATTTCTTCAAAGACTGAAGGTATTTCACAAAAACATTTAACTTCACTGGAACTGCTGAACAATTACGTCATTTAAGTAACGTTGGCGCCATTTCACTTGCGATTAACACTATTTCATGTATTCTAGTTTGCCTTGTTAGCCTGTGTCTGGCTGGGAAATGTTAAGCAAACGACAAAGCACAGCAAGCAACTCGGAGAGACTCAATTGGCTAAATGACTCAGTTGAAAAACCGTAAGCGGTAATCTGAAAAAAGCCAAATTCCTGCGATTCGGACATCGGAGGGAAACAGTTGCGAAAGCATCAATGTAACCATCAAATCGATGGATGCAGAGCGTGCAGACTACATATATATTAATATTCAATTGTTTTATTACTATGACTACAATTCAGGCATGTTTATCCGTACGGACAGTCAAAACAAGCTTTGACAGGTCTTCTGGCGATCATGGTGTTACGCTCGCACAAAGATTGGCGTTACGGGCTTCTCTTTAAAAAAGTGCTAACTTAATTTTGGGTCTTCTTCTTCCAGTGACTTCTTTAACTTCTTGGTATACGCGTAGGCAAAGTTGAAAACATCAGTTCACTGAAACAGCCTCTGTCAGATACGTACCTCTCGTTGTTGCCGCTCAAGCTCTCTCATTCGTATTTCCCTTGCCTCAATACGGGCTGCCCTCTTCTGTGCCAGCCTCGCTTCGGCCTGTGCAAACAAGGAAAGTTGCTAACAGCTCCATAAAATCGCACTGCAGTGGCTGTATGTGCAGAAGCCACGTGCGCGCGTGTTTCAGTGACGGGCACTTTCACTCATCAGCGTCGAAATATTTTTAAGTAAAATAGTTTTTTTTTTTTTTAATTCGAGTCCAGATTCGGCAGTTCGCATTGCAAGTAAGGTGAAAGCGGCACACACGCATGAGATACACGTAACGACACGAACAGATGCGACCGCGACGCCGCGCACAACCCATTTGCGGCGAAAGCAGCCCGGAGCAATGCTAGGCTTTAACCGAAGTGTGTTTTCGCCAATAGACAAGCCGTCAAGAGGTACTCCGCTGTCAATCTATCTCTTCGTAAGGTCAGGCACCCGACCTCGAATCACAAAAGCACATCTTTTCGACAACGGTTAGGCCGGTAAGCTCTTGTATAAGATGTACGGCGTTCGCAGTTGACAAGTGCAATACTTTTTGTGTCTCACGTCGTCGGCACAGCCAGTGGTCGGCTGGAAAACGTGCGCCGAAGGCTGCATATGTTTTGCAAAACAGGATCACGCTTGATTTCCGATTCAAAAGAAGGTCTTGCATTTCAAGGGAAGTGCCAACAAACGTTAAACATCCCTGTTGCCTATATACGCCAGTGTCTGACAAGGCAAAAATACCAACTGACAAAAACCTCAATGCTTTTCATTCGCATCAGCTTTGAAAATTTACTTATCAATTGGCAACGCCTGTCATTATCAAGTGCCCAAGCAAAACAAAACAGCGAGAAAAGCAATATGTAACAGTAGCAAACGCAGTACCTCTTTCGCTATTTGACTCAGTGTTTCATCTTCAACGTTGTGACTTCTTCCCGTGCGTTTCCGACCGGACGATGGCGGAGTTGACATGGTGCATCAAACCTAAAACGGAATTTTTGCATCTTTTCAATCTTATACAGCGGAAAACATCACGCTACCAACACAAAGGTAATCGCAGTTCGTCGTAATACGTGTCGGAAAAATTCCGATTTTTTTAATGTAGAAACGCATGGATAACGTTAAAAAATATTCCAGGACATTAAATAAATTAATATTTCATCATGCACATACGATGAAAAAATCTCCAAAAGAAGTAGAGTTGGTCATTGCATAAACGGCACACACATCTCCATCTGAGTAAATATTTCAGAAAAAAAGCTTAGTTATGACTTTAACAGAANTGTTGAATGGCACATGACTTAAGAAACCAAAAAAGATCAATACTTTGCCATGTTTAAGACGATTTCGAGCAGGTNCTTTCAATGGGGTGACAATTCAACAAATTTATAATCACAGCTTAGCTTGTCATTTTCACATGCCAGTAGGATTANATTTTCTCAAGATGCGACAGATGAAGTAACGGCTACAGCGACCACTAGTGATTACAGAAAAGACAGCACACAACATTTCCTAAAAGCATAATCATAATGCTGCTTTCCTGGTTATCTATGTATACAAAACAGGGTTTTTTTAAGGCATTTTAGGGACCCGATACGGGTACCTAGAATCAGAGAAAATTATTATCGGGTCCCTAAAATCAGAGAAAATCCGGTCCCTAGAATCAGAGAAATCGGATCCCTACAGATCCATACCAGGTTCCTAACATTTTCCTTAAAAAAACCCTGATATAAAATGAACAAAAAGGCAACGGATCTGGATATCTTATACAACTGATTCTAAATATTTTTTAACTTCAGATTAGCAATATTTTGATATTGACAAGTTTGCTATAATATTTGAAACATATGATGAAGAGTTTGTTAGTCAGTTTTACCATAAAGCTGGTGTTTTTGTGCTGCAACATTTCAGTCATTTGTTCCATAATAGCATAAAACTCGCCATAACAGTATTCACTAGTCTGTATTTTCTGACATTATGATCGAATTGACTTAATTTTTTTCAGTCATTTCAAAAAAATTTCAGTCTATGACCGAAACGAGACCTAGCCATAAAAACAAATGAACCTTGAGAGCAAAGGACAAGTCTATGCTAAACTAAACAGTTCCAACAGGCTATGAATAGCATTACCTTGTATTGCATTCGTTTGCTGCAACGTTTAAGTAAATACTAGAACACCAGTAAAAACGATAACAGATTTTAATCTGCACTATGTACAATGATGAGCTTTAATAAAACCACAACCATCAATTCAAAAGTAGCATATAAAGAACATCCAAAATGCACATACCTGTTGCAAGATATCTCTCTGGAATGTGGCGCTCGAACCAAGGACAAAATGATGAAGGGATGCTTGAATGAAACTAGTATAGCACAGCTGCAGATTTTTGTTGTGCTTTGCCACAGTGCTCACCTGAATCGAATTTTGTTTTAATGAAAAAAGTTTACATCATGCTGGTAAAAGAATGGTGATTGACGTAGAGCACAAAATATCTGCCTGGCAAAAGTGTGGTGGACTTAAATACTAAGATTAAAATTACAACCAATATTTTCCTGTTGGCTTACATGTATGCAACTACTTGTTACTGAGCAATACACATCAGGTTGGCAATCAACATTTTTAACTGCATCAACCAATTCCAATGCTGATTTTGAAATTTAAGCAGCAATAAGCTGAAACTGATTGAAAAGGTTTGCATAAAAACCAAGTGATTTATGGCATATTGCAACATGTCCTTATTTTATTCAATCCCACATATTTTGGATCAATTAGACCTTTCACCATCCATCACATCAGCATTTTCAAAATGATTATAGCACTAAGAAATGAATGCAATGACTCAGTTTTTAAATTGCAGTCAACTTGTATCCAAAAAAACGGCCAGAAGTGGGTCATAGGGACCACTTCATAAACAGAACATTTAACACAATGTCGTATTAGTGGGAAAGATTTTTTAAAGACATTTAAAGAAAAAAGGTATGCAATTTATAAATCTCTACATAACATCCATATCAAAACTCCTGACTAAAGAAATAACACAATGGGATAGTAAGCTGCTGCATACAGTATAAGTACAAAATTAACAGTAACATTGTGTTTTTGACAGGTTGTGGATTTTTTAATACAATATACCAAACAAGGAAAGCAGTTTTGATATGGATGTTATGTAGAGATTTATAAATTGCATGCTTTTTTCTTTAAATGTCTTTAAAAAATCTTTCCCACTAATAGGACTACAATATACCAAACAGGGAAAAGTATCTCAAACTCAACACACAATTTCAATTGCAGCAATGAAACTGCAACGAAAATATTGCAATGAAAGATCCAAATTTCATCCAACTCTTCAGTTATCATACACAACACCTACAACATAGCATAGTATGCAACATTCACCACATCAAATTTCATAGTACGCAAGGTATGATTTTTATAAATGCAACAGCACATTTTTTCAAACAACTTCAAGCTGATCCCCCGAATCAAAAGATATTTATGTAAGCAAAACTTGGAATATTTTCCAAATATATATGGCTAAATGTGAGTTAACGTTTTGTAAATAGTACACAAAAAACACTATCAAGCAATGTGGCATTTTGATGTGAATGCAACAATAACAGAAGGAAGATCAAGCTAAAATAATTACTTTTTCAATTGGAACAAAGACAAGGCTTTTCAAAAGACATCAAAAATACATATGTGCCTCAAATTTTCTTTAAATGAGGGATTCCCAACATGGGGTGTAATGTAACATTTTTTAAAATTTGATTTTGTTGATGGCAATTGGTGGCAAGCCAAAGCCTGAAGCTTGTTTCTTGCTGGTGCAGTTGGGGTGAATGCGCTTGTCCAAGGAGCACTACGACGATTCACTTGGTGGTTGTGTATCAAACACCCAACATTCCAGTTGAAAGGCAGACACTTTACCATTGAGGTAATGCCCACAATTTACACAATGTAACATTTCAAGCAAAGCAATTAAAAAAAGAAAAGCTCAGAAGACCTTACACAATACTCTAACAATAATTGCAGAGCATATGAAGTTTTATTACCACAACCTTTTCCAAAGCAAGCATTGTTTAGGAATCGCTATTTTTATGCTTTTTTTTCATTAAAAACAATATTTTTTTCTCTTTAACACTTTGACATCTGGTCTAAATCAAGCAGTTCATGCTAAAACAACCGGATCGCATGTGGCTTTGCGTGCGCATAACTCAGGCGCCGAAAGTGGTAGAGAGCTGTTCAAAGGCTCAAAAGACGTGACAAGTCTTCTAGTCTGCACTCGAAAAAAATTTTTTGGTTGGGGGAGTGCGGATTTTTATTGAGACCTATGTCTGGACGATACTAAGATTTGAGACCTATGTCTGGACAAAATTTTCCAGACCAGAGGCTTATCTTAATTTAAATTTAACAAAACGTGCATTATTTTCAAGTCCAAGTAGAATATCATTTCAGGTTTTATTTAGCTTAAATCACCAACCGATTTGTTTTATGCATTCCTTGCATATAGAACAGTCCGGAACAAATCAAACAATTTAGGTTTATGATGTTAAAGTCTTTGACAGTGCTGGAATGAAAATTTCAACAGCTATACTATCTAACAAAATCTGCATATCGAGGAACCTCCACCAATGGCCAATGACCAATGGCGTTGGGTTTCTTTCAGTACACTTGCTTACTTCCCTAATAATCAATACCAAGGACCAGAACACCTAAAACCCACACTTGTACTGCTTGGCATTACATACAGTTAGGCATCTTCTCTAGAATTTGGCTTTCCAAGTTTGAGCTGATTTAGGTGCCATTGCTATATGCTTGTGCATGTACATTGTACAAACTTGATGGAGGCATTGATGTTACTTGTTGATTCATAAGAATCCATTGGGTTGCAATTGGTTTTGTCATAGGTTTGATCAAAACCACAAGGTGGGCACAGCAAAGAAATAGTAAACACAGTTGTACTGAATTTTTGCCCAATTTGTCATAATACTTTTGTATCCAAGAAAGCATTTGTGCATAACAACAGTTTGCAGCACACATCAGAATAAAGCCATAGCTCACCTAAAAATTTTTGCAGGCTCACCACCCTGCTGTTTGATTAGCCTGGTTGGGGAATGGGCATTATTACCATATTTGTGCCAGCTTGAAAAACACTTTGTAATTGAAGCCCAAACCAGGACTTCAATTGCTAAATTGCTATTTTTTCAGTTTTTGTACATAAATATATGAAATTTCAGGAGAAAAACATTACAGCCAGCATCCAACAGATGCTAGATCCATATTGCTACATAGTCCAGTATCTGCCTGTAACTATCAAGCATGTAAATATTTGCAGGCCACTATCAAGTGTTAACAACATATCAGGCACAATGTTGTATTTGAAACATAACAAGTTGACAATTTGCACTTGATGCATAAGCACCAATTTGTTTCAGGAAAATAACCAACGACAATATCACACTTTGATATCTGTTGATAACTCAGATGACAAAGTAGCATTGGCAATAATCATTTCACATATTAAAACAAAAAAATATACCAATACAATGAATAGACTAAAGAGTCACCAATCTCGAAGCTTTTACCTTGAAGATGTTATCACTGCCAATCAAATTAGAGCACAGACTACACCTACTACAGCCTATATTATGTTCTGGAAAAGAAAAATAATTCACAGTGACTGTTATTGCAGAAATACATTGTTTCTAAGAAATCTAAGTAATGAATCAGACAATAGGGAATAAGAGCTTAAGACTTATTCAAAACATTTCCACATCAGCAAGATTACATTCTTTAATGCTAGCAGAAGAGAGTCAAGGAGCTATCAGCAACACTGTATTGCCATGCAAGTTACACCGACCAAACTACTGCAACTACTGACCAAACTGCTGTTTGAAAGCACGGTTCTGTTGCGTTGGTCCACCTAGGCGGGATCAGGACTGCAATTTTGTGCAATGGAACTGCTTTCATATGATCCCTGATGCTTAAAAATTTATTGCAAACATTTACCTAAGCATATTTAAGCATGTTGATAAAGTTTAATTGCTTAATGTCAGTGGTAGCTGCTTTTATTGTCTCAAAAAATGCTTCCAATGAAGTCCAACTATTGCAAGAAGTGGCTCTAGTAGGCCCAGGCTTCTTGCAGCATGTAGCCTAAAATGTCTTAGAAATTATTTGATATGTTGGCAATTGATTAGTGTTAAGGCAACAAAACGTTTGCCAGGTTCACCACTTTAGCCTAAAGCTGGAAAAAACCTAACAGTATCTGCTTTGTGCAGAAGCAGAATTTTCTGCAAAAACCGTGGGGTAACAGTGGATATCCAGGCAGAATATCACCCAGTATCCGATGTGTTAATAACTAGTACAAAATAGGTTTGGTTGGCATCAATTTTACGCGATTATTGTTCACTAAGGACTAATATGTTTTGGCTATCAGCAAATGGAATCAAACCAGAAATAGCAAACATTAAAGGTAAAGGTTATTAATAGGAAACACATATTTAAAAATACTCAGCTTTCAAAAGTCTAATGAAATGGCATCTCTTGTAAAACACATCAACAAAATCAACTTTTTTACGACAACTCATTATAAAAATGTCACATTGTAAAGCCAACCAACTACAAACCCAATCCTTTAAAGATTCAGCAAGTCTTCGCATCAGAGCTGTTCAAATGCTCAAAAGATTCAGCAAATCTTCATATCTGCAATGAAAAAAATTTTTTGGTTATGGGTTTCGAGTTGTTTTGAGTGACGTCATAAGTGGAGGACTTTTAGGCCACCTTGGCCCACTTCACCTGGGCCTGAGCCCAAATCGTTAGATGGTAGCATTTCGCTGAAGTTTTTACTGATAACTAGGCTACAATCCAAGTCTTTTGATACTTTGGATGACCTGCTAAGGTTTCGGGTTCAAAAGTTAAGATCTAAAGTAATAAAAATATTTCATTAATTAGTTGATTATATCATTAATTAATTTGTTTATTGTAGATCATAACTTTTGAACCAGAAATGCTAGAAAGTCAAAGGCTCAAAAGACTCAGATTCTAGCCTAGTTTCCATTGAAAACTCGAGTGAAATACTTCTGTCTAGTGGTTGGGCCCTGGTCAGGTACCAGCAGCCAAAAATGGCCAAAAACCTGCCTTACTTATGACATCACTCAACAACTAACCCAAAGCCCCAAATATTTATTTCATTGCAGACTCAAAGACTTGCCAAGTCTTTGGAGGGTTTGAACAGCTCTATAGCACAATCCGCTGAGGAGCTATGCGGTTGGTAAGACAACCGAAATATCCCTGGTCTTTCCCCAATTTCCAAGTACGATATATTTGTAGACCGGCAGCCAAAGTGTTAAAGACCTTTATCCAACCTGTAAACCAGTGGTTCCCAACCGGGGTGCCGCGGCACCCTAGGGTGCCATTTACAATACACAGGGGTGCCGCGAGCTAATGCGTTTTTTAATATACTATTAAAATACATTTTCAAACTGTCATCAAACCTTGAAGCAAAATTGT
>JGI24158J21664_10003034_pt1 | contig 20808 bp, 9 predicted proteins | sample Ectturendosymbi3_FD_21664 | JGI IMG/M metagenome (IMG submission 21664) | reverse complement strand
CCAATATCGAGTTCGCAAGTGTGTTCACGAAGGTAAGCCAAGGGCGACGAATCGCTCACGCGTCAATCCGATAACAAGTGCAGTGTAAAGTGGGTAATTGTTAAGGCTGTGGCATCATAGCTGGCAGGTGTGGTGTTATTTGTAGAAGTAAAAAAACGTTCACTAACTACCACAACATCTTACTTTCTAGTCAGAATGATCACATCGGGTCTGTAGTAGTGTAGCAATCTGAAAAGAACTGACCTATAATGAGTAGGTATATAATATCCATAACTTTTGTAGCTGTGTATTCATGCTGTTAGCAGGGAGTATGATTAAGAGATGATACCATTGCAGATTTAGCGTGAAATGCACGGCATGCCATAGTAAAGTAGGAATTTTTATTAGAAACCGTTAGGCTTACAAGCAAGGTTTGCTAGATTACTGGCAAAGTGCAATAAGAAACATCACTTCTACTAGTAGCAGCATAACATGCAAGTTACAACTAACTTATAGCAAACTAGCATTGCTTCGCATGGCAGTACACTTTCAGAAGGGTATAAAAAGCAATGTAAACATATCTGGACTTTTCTTGAAGTTTTTATCTTTGGAAACAATTTTTATGTTTTCAGCTCGGTAACCAGTCTTCTTTTCTCCTAAGTTTTGCAGGTTAAATTGATAACTGTTAAGTCGTGACATCATTTAGAAATATTAAGAAAAAAAACTTGATTCAATGGTGAATCAGAGTGGGTTTCATTCCATTTCTCATATAGAACCATGTTTTCTGTTACAAGTGTAAACCCACGATTTGCAATATTGTTTTATTGATGCAGTTACGCATGGGTGCATCGTGTCACAGTTGCGACTTTATCTGCCTAACGGTGATGAGGCCAAGCAAAGGTATGTGCGCATGTAAGGGTGCAGATGTTTGGCACCATTGCTTCAAATGAACTTGATGCCAATCTTACTAATTGCCTGCATTGTAGTATGTGCAAGTTTGTGTTGTTATTGAAGCTCGTTGTTGGTTGCTACAGATAATTATTGTGTTAAATCAATCCAATTTAAGGTGTTTGTGCAGGTGTGCTCATATAATGCAATGGGCACAGCTGCTTCTAACCCACAATAATATTAAGGAGTGATTTGGACCAAAGCTATTAGTAACAGAGTATAATTCAGTTGTTTTCAAACTTTTTTGTACCCCGGCCCATTATAGCAACCCACCATAACTCATCGACCTCCATCTGAAACTCTAATAAATCAAATGCAATACATGCGGGTACATAAAATATCTACTCATGATCCCTTCAAAAATGGTTCACGGCCCCTTCGGGGTTGCAACTACAATTGAAATGCCAAAAACAAGGAAGAGAGTTGTTCAGCGTTTGCTTTGCCACAAAAGTAAGCCTAGCAATCAGTTTTAATGGTGCTTCACAGACGAGTTAAAAAGCAACTAATGATTGAGTACTCGTCCTGCTTAAGATTTTAAATTTCTTAATTTTTTCACCAAAAACTGTTTGTTAAACATAACCAGTGTTCACAAATACACTAATTTGTTCCCAAGTGCAAAGAATGTGCTTGGTTGCTTGCACTTAAAATGCATGGAAAGCGTTGTCATTTCGCATATCTCTGTCATCTTGTGCTGGTATTATCACATTTGTGGCTATACATGGAATGAATTTCTCGTCTTTCTATGGCCTGGCTTAGTTAAAACTTCGACGGTTTTAACTGCCGAAGCGTTGGCTCGTTTGTACGTCTTCGGTTTCGTCGGTGGGTAAAGTTCACAAAAATGTCTTGCAACCTGGTGTCTCGCAGAAACATAAACTGCAAGTGACGCAGTGTTACGCTTTCAGCGCGCGAAACTTCCCAAAAACGGATCAGTTGGTAAAGTAAGGATTCCTAGCTGTTTGGTTTCTACCTGTTTTGCTTTACTTCGTTATGTAGTTGATTTTTTGTGTTGTGCCAGACTTATATGTTGGTGTTGTTGTCATATACGATGCAAGTAAGTTTTGTTAAGCCATAGTGCTATTATTATTTTCTCATTCATCGAAAAATACATTTTTTGAAGCATGCCCGAAACAGTGATCCTATAATGTCGTATTCTAATTGTTTAAAGTGTGAGCAAAACCATGATCATTTGTTCTTTTTTTTTCCAGCAATCATGTGTGGAATTATCAAATGATTGATAAGGTATTGTTACTTTCATTTACTATTCTGATCCTGACCTTCCATTGGTGGTCTGTGTTTCATGCGCATTCCTGTATGTATTATAAATTGATTGTCTCTGCTTCAGTTGCATATTACGTGCTTCTCGCAAATTATGAATGTGATCACAGGTTCCTTACAATAATCTTTATCCTTCTGTTCAGTCGCAAGACTTATATCAGCTTCATCAATATTTAAAGGTTTGTCTCATATTTTTTTTCTTCGTATTACCTATGACGCCTTTGATTATACGCCTATGCTTAAAGCAGTGTTTATGGCAGTAATCTACGCTTGAGCGGAAATGACAGCGATGCTAGGTATTATATGCGTTGATTGTTTTGTTGTTTTGTTCTTGTTTTATTGTATATCGCCAAAAGTACAAAGCGATGAAAAGTTGGAGCATACTGCGTTTCTTACATTTTTAGCTGAAAGCGAAGTTCCGTTTGCTGCCCAGTGTTCTCAACATGTTTTCCTTAATTATTGTTAAAACTCTACAGGAGGCACTTCATCGTGAGCAAATGCTTGAACAGAAGCTTGCTCTTTTGCAACGTCTTGTTGTGAAGTCTCATGATGCGTCAGAAAAAGGCTGGCAAGCATTGATTGACGAAGATAGGCTGTTGTCGAGACTAGAATTTCTCGAAAATCAACTGCAGACGTTTAACAAGGTGTGTTATCTCGGCTAAGTCATTTTGGCTAAAATAGGTTACCACGTTGAAGTAACCACATCTAAGTCTAACGTTAATGGTACTGGTATGCCAGCACTCATTGTGGTCAAGTTAACAGATGTTCTGTTGCAAACTATATTGCAAAGATACCGCCTTAGATTGCTATCTGAGAAGTGATAGCCACCGAGTGTTCAGCTAAATTAGACTTTATCTAAAGCGCCGTGGCCCTTGGCATACGTATCCCATTAACGTGTTACGTGTTACTTTTCATTAATGTGTGGTATACGCTGACAAAAGACTCATAAGGATTAAGTGTAAGTACTATCATAAGTCTGCATGTTCACGTTTCGGAGCGTTTCAAATTAAAATTTTAGGAGGCTCGGAAAACAATCGCAAATTTGCACACTTTTCGTTTATTTTCCAAATTTATTTAGTTTTAATCTCTCGAGAACGGTAACTCACATCTAAGATTTGCGCAATCAGTAGCGATGCCAGAAAAACAAGATTTAGTTGCAATTTACCGCTTTAGGTCGTTGGTAAACCATAGCTTTGATGTGTGGCGTACACAGAGGTCCACGCACAAACCACATCAGGGCTCTGCGTCACTAATATGCCACAAAAAGATAAAATGAAAGTTGCATAGCTGTAAATTCTCCTTTGCCCGCACATATTTTTTAAAACACTTAAGAAAAGCGAAGAAAGCATAGCAAGACCTTAAAGCAATAAAGCAAACAAAAATCGTCACCTGTGATCGTAAAACTTCACTAAAACGTTGTTTAAAAAGATAAGAAATTACGCCTTAGGTCCAAAACGTCTGATGATCATGCCAGCGAACACGCAGTGGATGAACTTCAGTGTCAGCGGAATATTAACTATGCTCCAATATAGTGCAATCTTGATACCTTTTTAAGCGAATTCTTGTAGCAGATGATTTGTTTTTATTCAAAATGAGCTTGTTGTCCAACATGCACCGGCTAAGTGATCAAGTGGAATAGAGCAGGGACTCTCAAACTTTTGGTGTTATGGAGCCCATGAAGAGATTGGCCATAATTTACGGAATCCCGCAATAAATTTTATTCATGCCGTTATTGCTTCTTTGGACAGTTGCAAAATTAGCCAAGTCAGTATTTTTATAAGTAAACGAAGAGCTCGCGGAGCCCTGGGGCACCGTACGGAGCACTTTGAGAACCTATGGAATAGAGCATGTGCCATGGAAGCTGGTAGGATGGGTTCGAATCCCAGTCGGGTCATACCGAAGTCTTGAAAGGCGGTGCTTACGTCCTGTCTTGCCACGTGCTCTGCGTTTATGCGTGGGTCTAAAGGAAATGCTTCACGAGCAGTGCTGCCACGAGAACTGCTACTTTTCCATTGGTCTGCCAGCAGTGGAAAAGTAGCTGCCTGGTTTACTGCGCAGGAGTAAGCGGAGATGGGCGCATGCAGACCGCTCGTATCACTCTGCAACAGGGCTTCTTAACCTGGGGTGCGTGAACCCCATGGCGTCAATGAATGTGTTTTAGTCCGTAAACCAAAATCCAATCAAGAAAATCCGATAGTTTTTATCCGCCCATCTGGGCCATTATTCAGCTTATCGCACCACAACCGTAGTCTGACATGTTCATATTGCAGGTTGATTTGATTCTGGTGACGGCAATTGGCGGCAGGCCGAGGCCTAAAATTTGCTTCTTGCCGGGGCGGTTGAGGCGCTCACGCTAAGAAGTGACCAAATCTAATTTCTCAATAATCGAAAAAACGTTGACAAAACGAAGGGGCGCGCAGCGGTTTTGAGTGAAGTGAAAGGAGTCAGCAGCGACAAGAAGTTTGAGAACTACTGTTCTAGACACACATAAGTTGATTTTGAATTCAAAAAAGTCTGCAGTAGCAACGGCATCGCTTTTGAACAGTTGAAGCTTCAGCAAAACAATTAACATTCTTACCAACAACTACCAAGCCTATTGCTTATCTGCCACAATTCGAAAGAGAAAAAATATTCTGCAGAAGCAGATTTGTAGGGCAACACGCGGGCATGAGCAATTTGGCTCGGATTGAAAATGCTATTCAAAACAATATTCTAACAATTAAACGCGTTCTGTCTGCTAATTAAAGGTGCTAAACGGCTATAGCTTTCATGCACGCTACATGCCGTGCAAACACTTAGGATAAAAATGAACGTACTTGTTTCTTGTAGTTTTTAAGCGCTAATAGTAAACATCCATTTTTGACATAAATGTCAGCTAATGCTTCATGCAGCTTGTACAGTTTGCTCACTTCGGTGCTGGCGGATGATATCTCCTTCAGAATTAGACTCATCTGAAGAACTGCAAAATTAACGAATTAAATTAATAAACGCGACACTCAGCAAGGTTTGTCAAAACTCAGTCTATTTCTAATAAAACAAAATTTACTGATGGTTACACCTTTTGAAAACAACCTTATTCCACAGCCCAAAAATTTTGACCTTGCTGAGTGTCGCAAATGTTTTTAAAACCTTGCAAATGTTTTTAAAATGCGCTTCTTGTTTTCTCGCAAAACCTTGCAAAAACATTTGACCTTGACCGCAAAACATGTTTGACCGCAAAACATTTGACCGCAAAACATTTGACCTACCTTGCAAATGTTTTTAAAATGCGCTTCTTGTTTTTTCGCAAAACATGCCGGGGGAACAGCACCGCTAGCGTGTACAGTCGGGTATGATTTCACAAACTTTCAAGAACTGCTACGCAGTTCAGGTACGACGCCACCGTTTTTCTAGTTCTTCTGTCTACATCTTTGCCGTAACACGCGACACAGCACAAGACGCACACAACTGCAACACTTATAATTTGAGCTTGCGCTTATTTACTGCTGTACATCCGTGAATAGACCTGTCGCTGTTCGGCCTTTTAAATTATCTCTCAGTCACCACAGGACGAGTGAAATTGGCAATTAAAAATAGTTGCACGTTTTAGTAGTTAAAAATGTGAAATAAATTTTCAACGTTTCCAGATTCAGTACCTGCTCATGTGGACCAAATGAAATTGCTGAAGCCAAGGAAAGAAGGCGAAGTATTGCATTAGCCTAAACGGAAATAACAACCTAAAAAAACAATGTCTAAACATCGTCCAAGCTCTAAACATCAGAAAATGATCAGTTAGCGTGACAGCGTTCCGAAGCTGTTCGACAAGACTTCATTAACGCTAGAGATTTTGTCGACTTGTTTTTACAGTATTAATTTCTCGTTTCACATCTTCATCCTGCAAAATGCTTTCGGCACACGCGCTTACGTAACTGGAAACAATAATTCTACTTTTGAACCGACAGACGGCATGCAACAAGCATCTGTACAAGGACCAGCATTTCTTTAAAAGTTTATTCGTCATTTGCCTTTAAAAGTTAGGAGAAAAATAACGGTTTGAATTCACTGCAACAATGGCTACAGTAGATCTAAACAAAATTTTTGGTTGGATTAAGTATCTCATTTATTCATAAACCCTTAATCTTTTTAATGCATCACATTCAATGCGGTACAGGCCCTGTTTGGCCGAAATCACACGGATGAAGGATTTGAAATATAATATTACCAAGAGCGTAATCGCAGTGTAATTCTCTTTCAGTATTTAGAGAGCACAAAACCGCGTTCAACATGCATTCGTCTACGCGCCAGACTATCTTTTAGACGCGTATCGCCAGATTTTCTGTAAACCATTCTACCACAGAAGATTGCTCTTAACTCTTGCAACAGCAAATGTGGTTACAGAAGCGGCGTTTCCAACGATCTTCGTCAAGGAATCAGCCAAATATCATACGCTTCAACGAAAAGCTTTCAAAGGCTAAAAATCCACGTATCTCAGGAAAAGAAAAAGGACTATTCGCTACGTTTGACATGAAGCAGAGCTATATTTACTGTTCTCTCGTATGAGTTTCCTGATGTAATACTGACACAAGCTGTGTGTGGGGTATTCGATGCTGGAGTATTGTTTTGTTGTGCCAGGATTTTCTCCACTGTCCAACAGCAAAATTTTTGCATCGGATGCATATTGGTGGGATCTCCGTGCAGGAAACAAACGTTCATAATGCTCGGTGCGTTCTTGCAGAATCGCAAAACTCTTCCAATTGCCGTTCAAGTTTACATCGCGATATCAACAGGTTGGACCAAACACGCGTCTCTTTATCGCTACTATGTGTACCAAAGTATCATGACCATAACCGTGGACTCGTATGATTTTACTTAAAGCGGGACAGAACTCTTTCATGAATTCGACGTATGGTAAAGTTGAGGTGCAACCCTGGTAAAAGTTTCTAACTTTCATTTCAACTAACAAACATGCAAGTCCTTACAGCGAATTAGATTTATTCTTTAAAAATAACTTAGCAAGTGTGGTGTCTTGACTGCTATTTCAATTGCTTTGGCAGTAATTTTATTACATGATCTCTAACCGTACTTTATATGGTTATTTTATTTAAGAGACAGTTGACACCTCGTTTAAAATGCAATCGCTATTATTACATTTACCATCACCACAAAAATTTTAAGTTTCTTCCTTGATAACAGTTTAAAAAGACTGCTTCACCTTAATTGTGCATCCACGACGCAAATCGGCATTTGTTTTAACTCATATTTCACCACTAAATCAGCATGGCTTAACCAGATATTCTCTGCAGGAGATACTGAGAACAGGTAAAATTTCTTAAACTCATTAAAAGCTCTGTCACTTTTTTCAAATTGCTCAGACTTCGTGTTTCTGAAAGGTGGAAGTTCGGGCACAAAATGAACTAATCAACAAAAATTGTAAAACACTTTTTTAATCTATTTAAACAAGTGGTTTGAATTTGCTTAAAAACACATATTGAAAACATTCCCTTATGGTAGGTTTCAAAATGATTATAAGCGCCTGGTTGCTGGTAAGTTTGCAACAAAGCAGGAAAGAAGCAAATGAAACGCCATTTTCAGGCGGCGTCATTGACACACTGGTACTTATTGTGTTTCATATCACAAAGCTCTTGATCCGAATATCGCTTAACTGAACAGGTGCGGGGAACACTGACATACTTCTTTACCGGTCACTTCTAGCAGTGGCTGCAGCTTGATCTGTACAATTCGACAGCGTTAAATATACGTTAAATGTATAAGTCATGCTTTGAATTGGTCGATTGATGCCTGCCTCACAGTTCGGGACTGCTTCGGCAGTCGCAGGGATTGCTCTGTCAAACTCCAAGCAGCATAAATGAGATAAGAGTTAAAAACAAACAAATTATGAGAAGTTGGTTTACCTGCTTTAAATTTCTCTCTAGTTCTTTCCTTTCCCTCACGTTGCAAACGATAAAGCTTTTTCAATATATGTTTAGCGCTTTGTAGGTTCTCCATGAGAAGATGCACCTGCGGGAAACACATCGACAGCTGCGCAAACTGCAAACGAAGCAATGCAAGTCAAATTACAAGAAACGTTTTGTTACCAAACACCTGCGTATGAAGTCAGCAGGGTTGCCAGATTGGCCTTTTTTAGGCCAAATTACAGAAATTTGGCCTCGTTTCAAGTTGGTTGGCCTAAGGAATTTTAGTTGGCCATTTTTGGCCTCATCTTGAGTCGGCTGGCCTTAAAAATGCGTTTGGCCTTTTGGCTCTTTTTTGGCCCTTTTTACGCTGGAATAGGTTCTTGTGCAAAAAAATATTGCTATTCCATATTGCACTCACTGCACTGTGCAGTGCCTATTGTGTTGTAAGCACTAAACAATCTCAGCGCTTGCAAACAGGTCTGCGTCTTTGTGATGGAAATGCGATAATTACGTCGAAGTGGAAGTGCTCTTATGATACTGATCGGAAGTACAGAAGTGAATAGGAGAGACTTTCGTGCAGGAAGCTGCCGATGGATCAGCATGAAGACTGTGGCACCATTTTACCCATAGTATGCAATTTCACAAACCATGAAAAGTCAGGGAAGATCAGTGCTCCAGCGCAATACCAAGCAAGATTTAATCTTAATTTCGAATAAAATTTTTTGATATTCTTGTGATTTAGATGTTTTTTGTGACAAAGGAATGGCAATACCGCAAATAAAGTTTGGCTTTTTTCTGGCCTCTTTTTTGCATTGTTTGGCTTTTTATTGAAATTTTGATCTGGCAACCCTGGAAGTCAGTATCCGAACGAACAGGGTACCCCACCTGTGCACAGTGCTCAAACGCCTCCTCTTGCAAATCAACCCTGCCAAGCTTAGTGGCTATTTTCATAGCTGTTTGCGCGTTGAGAAGAGCGTCGGAAAACTGCTTGTTGTCACAGTTCACAGCGGAAAGTATAAAGCGGGCACGATAGATTTCCTCGTCAAGAGATTGTTTTCTGAAACAGACATGTGGTGCCATGGCTTCCAAGCCGTCATTTTCAAAAGTTACGTATTATTAATATCCATCAACATAGTATACATAACAATGAAAGCACACAATAATCAAGTTTTTGGAAAAAGCAGTCAGTTTCATTAAAATAAATACAATTGACCAAATAAACCATCGCAACATCACCACACGCAGAAATATTTACGGGTGTCAAACGATGTGTCCTTAGTCATGTAAATCTTCAAGATCAACAAAACAATTGGTCAGTAGCTTGGTAACCGTTTATCAATTACCTTGAATGTTTTTAAATTAACTATCAACACAAATGAAAGGTACCATTTGGTTGCTAAACTAATCGGTAGGCTGACGCTTGAGTTGGGTATATTCGACGCGAAGAAAGCTATTAATACCCACAGTCGAAATAAAAAATAGCTTTAGTACCTACACCCTTTACGCTTCAAAACAGATTAATAATGTAAACACCATTAATAATGTTACTCACTGAGCAAGATATAGGGCTGTTTGAAAGTGCTGCGTGCATTTTGTGGCAGACGCTAGTTTTTCCTCTTTGTTGTGCACAAGTGACAGTTGATGCTGACACAGCCCAAGATTTATCAAGCTTCTAATCCTCATTTCACTGAATTCCTTTACAGATACTTTGCTGCTTTCTTTCAAAGCGGTGGCGATCCGTATGCTTTCCGCCAAGAGGTTTATAGATCTGTATAGCACGTAACATAAAAAGGAATTTTAGTGTACACGAGCGATATGCGTAAATTTAATATAATATCAGAATACGAAACGCTCTGGAAAAAAAAGTTGCTGAATGTAGCTGCAGGCTAGTTGTGTGAGGAGGGCTGATTCCAAATCACCTACTTCTATGTTGTGCTGTGTATTGAGGGTGATGAAAGCTACATAGCATTGGGATTCCAGAAACACATGGCACAGTTTACTTTACGTCCTCACAGCAACACGTGTTTTTGCATGTGCTCAGGGGACGCTATCACGTAACACCAGAACTCACAACTCTGGGAGTCGCTTAAACCACTGAACTACCTGTGAAACAAGTCATGAGCAATATCAGCAACACCACACCATTTCGTAAACCAACGGCTTGGCTATCACTCCTTACACTTAAGCCGTGGTTAACGCAAAATAACTTCCTAAAGAAATTAAAATTGCCCAAAATAAGTAAACATAGCTCTATAACACTTTTTCCAATCATTCCAATATTTCATGTAGCATTATCACATAATTGTAAACAGGGTTACGGAGCCAGAGGTGTTTGGGTGGAGACGGATTCCTATGAACATTAGGAGTCGGATTTTTTATCCGATTCCAACTCCGGAAATCGGCAGAATGAATTTTTATTATTTGTAAATGCTCTTTAAAAAATGGATTAATTCAAAGAGCCTTAACTCATGTATCGAGCGCCAATAACAAAATGCTTATGTCTAAATTAATTTTAGCTCACTTATTTGCCATTATTGACACTGGACAGCCAAACTTCATTCACGTTATGCTGAGGAGTCGGAAATTTTGGAAGCTAGGAGTCGGACATTTTACATCCGACTCCGCAACCCTGATTGCAACACGATTTAAGTTATCTGTTTAAATGGTAATTTGAATACAACCTACTTCAAATTACCTTTTTCAACATGTTTTCCCACTACATAAAAGTATAATGAATACAGCCGGTTGCGCTGCTTGATCACACACGACGTCCATTGATACAAAAGCGAAATTCCACCAAAAAACGAGAGAATTTTATCTGACATGGAACAGTGAGAATGACAGAGCGTTTGAAATTCAGTTGTTTATCAATACACTTCATTTCTGCTGCACTTGCTACATAATAATGTGCTCTCTGACATGAAACAAACGACTGTGTGCGCAGTATGAAGATTTAACACGGGGCTGGTGAACCTATTTACTATCACGGGCCGCATATAGTGTGTATTATCGCTACTGGCCCGCAAATAACAATTGAGTTTATCCTAAAATCCTCCCTTTATCTTAATACGAGATATAGAGGCTTCTTATGACATGCTATCTGCTTATCATGGAGCTTCGTTTTGACGCGATTGTGCACTCTAAATTGAGTGACGAAAATTCTGATGCGGGCCATATCAAATGTTCACGCGGGCCGCAGGTTCCCCACCCCTGATTTAACAGATGAACCGAAGGGTTATGATATTTGCAGCGGTGGGATTAGTGAAGCATTACACGCCCGTGTCCAGGTCTTGACAAGAAACTATGTTGTTTGAGTAGTTCAAGGAAGGTATTTTTTGTGTATATTTTTACGGTTATGAACGCTCTTGATATTGCAACTGTGCTACAGAAGTAGATAAGATAATTCGCAGAATCCACTGTTTAATATCATATAAAAACACTTTGCAGCTAACAAGTATACAACAGAAAAACAAAGACTAACTTGAGGAAGTAGTTACGTGCTTTATTCACATCAGCTAAACGTTTAGCATGCTCCAAGTAAGTTTGACCAAGCGAAGTATGGGCTCTTTGAAGCTCAAGATCATCATCACGAGCTAGCTCCAAGTGTCGTTTGTGATGTTTTATGGCCAGTTCAAAATTCTCAAGTGCGCAATAAACGTCACCAATCTGCAATAAATCATCTTAATATTGTACATAGGCATTAACGCATAGTAAAACCGAAGGCCGCAAATTCAAACCATTTGAAAAAGATTTTATCAGCACAGTTATACCTGTCTGGTTGAGAGTGAAATGAAAACATTAACAAATTTTAAAACGTGCATCAAATCACTTAAAGCCAGTTTGTTTGATAGTACAACTCCATTTCAAAAACAAGCAAAGAATATGTTCCATAGTTTGTTGCCTACGTTTTTAGACAACACAAGACACAACCTTCGGCGCCGATGTACAATAAATTCGTACTTCGAAATCGCGGGTGAGAAACTATTTTTGTGTTACTTTGCAACTCCATAACTTGCCAGCCGATTGAGCTAGAGAACTGTTCAAACCCTCAAAAGAAAGCGGCGGGTCTTATAGTTTGGAGTAAAAAAAAATTGGAAAGTTTTGCATTTCGGGATTTTTGTGGGTGACGTCATAAGTGGGGTAGGTTTAGGCCTTTTGGCCCAGATTACCTGGCCATGGGTGCCAACCGCTAGAGGGAATTTTTTGACTCAAATATTTATTGGAAAATAGGTTACAATCCAAGTCTTTAGAGCCCCTGATTGGCTTTCTAGCATTTCTGGTTCGAAAGTTACTGCCTAAAAACAACAAAAAATCGATAATTGATTAATTATCAATTTGTTGGAACACTTGGTATGTAAAAGCTACAGTCCTGCGCTGGTTGCCATGGTCAAAACATAGGCTACAGTAACAACTATGAAATATTGGTTGTTTTTTGTCAACAGTGTATTGTTTTTGTCTTTATATGGTTTATGGCATTGGCATAACATTGCTATGTTACAGGTAACTGAAAGCAACATAAGTTTCAAATAGGGCCTTCAAAAATAAACATGGGGCTTTAATTATGACTGAAAGGGCGGTTTGCACCATCGTAATGAAAGCTTGCCATCACTGCTTTACAGTTTTCACTATGAGTATTGTACAAGTTTTTTGCAGTAAATTTCAATGTACTGGAAAAAATTTAGAAACACCAAGCACTGACATAATGAAGGATACAGGGTTTTCACAGCGTCTTTGTACAAATTTTTTAATGGCAATATTTATGAAAAGCATAAAATGTTAAAATGGTTTGAAGGCATATTATGCCAGTTAATGCAGACTACCTTACGGTTGGCAACTGCTTTTCCAGATGGATCTTGAAGTGCCTCACATAACTGTAGTTCTTGTTTATGCATCTGCAAAGCTTCATCAAAATCACCTAAAAATGTACCATCTGCTGTTACCACAAACAAAAACATATGTATCGTTACCAAACCAACAAAAATTGAACGATTCTAGTGAAGGCAATAATTAAACAAAGCTGTCAGCACCACTCACACTAACTTTATCACATAGTTACCCATTTGCAAATATTCATTTCCCAAAACATTGCAACACATAGACTCTTCTTTTAGGTTCTGCTTTTCTTGGGCTTTTGCACGAAGCTTCAAAAGTCCTGAGGTAATGAAAGATATTCAATGTGCATTTAATTAACTCTTTGGGGAATAAAACATAGAAATGTAACACAACGAATCATCAAAATTTTTTTATTTGAACAGATGATTTGCATGATTCAAAGCAAGCTTTAAAAAGTCACAAAAATTCTTCCAAATTTTTGAACAAACTATTTTATCAACTTCAAAATATCTGAGATTTTTGGGTGCTGTTTTTTTTGTCATTGACCGAAATGTTTTTAAAATGACCAAAAAAAATTTTAAGTCATTGCAGGCAGATTGTCTGAAAGTATAGGCTGATGAACACTGTTACGGTGAGTTTTAATACAACTGTGAGACAAATGACCGAAATGTCTCAGTGAAAAAAAAACAGTTCAGGTGTAAATATAACTGCAACTTATTGTAAGAAAAAAAACATGTACTTCAACATGATAGTTGTCAGACACCACATTTACCTCCACACAAATTACAATTTTGATTTAATAAATGTAAACACTTATGCTATGATCTCTGTTTTCATGCCAAGGGGATATTACAAGAATATTTGATGACATAAGTGAAAAAAACATGCTTGGCAGTCTCAATTTGCTGAAAGCAGTGTGTTGCATGAATCAGCATGTGTGCTAGTCTTGGCAGTCAGCATAAAGCTGGCCAGCAAGGTAAAAGAACACTAAGTGTTTTCAGAAAACACTTGAACTATCCATAATTTGAAAGATTGCCTGTGCATTTTGAGCAAAAGATAACAGACTTCGCTAATTGTTGAAAATGAATTATTTCAGCAAAACTGACAAAAGTAGTAAGATATATTTCCTAACCAATGACATGCAAATTGTTGGGCTGCATCTTTGGAAAGTACTCTACAACATTCTTTTAGTGTCTTCAAACCTGCACACAACCAAGTACAGCTTATGCACACATGGCTCTAACAAGGAATACAGAGATGGAAGAACATGACCATAGATATGAGGTAGTGGCAAAAACACATGCATAGATGGCACCATCACACAGTGATACTTAGTACAGTGCTGCTTTATGCCGCACAACAAGTTCCAAGTAGACTTATTCATAGCAGCCGTAAACGCTCTTGCCCAAGGAATGCTATGACTATGATGATTCACTCAAGTGGCCTTGGGTCAAACACCCAACCTTGCAATTGAGAGGCGTACACACTGCCAGTGAGTTATTGCCTCCCCACAAGCTTTTACTTATTTTTATTAATAAACAAACTGTTTTGTGAGGAACTGCAAACTACAACAAGTGCAAATGTTGTGAAGAAGATAAAAACTTTTGATTATGCAGAGTTGCAGTAGAAATATGTTTGTGGGTTTCGTACAGATGGAGCTCCTGCAAAAAAGTGCAAGAACTTGCTCCTGAAGCAAAAGATACACACTCCCGCCTGTTTAAGGGACTTTGCAAAGATACGAAATCGACAAACAAAGCTCTTAGAACTATTCCACACGTCTGTACACTAGCTGTGGAAAAAAGTCTAAACTGTGTTTTAGAGAATGACAAAGTATGTTATTCTCAGAACTGAAAGCAAATGAGCTCTTGGGTTAGTGTATTGACAAGATTTGGTTTAAAAGTTTTGCTTATTTGGAAGACATTTTTGCATGAGCATGAGCAGCAAGCACTCAAAGCTTCACACCGTGGCAGAAAGCAACAATAGAGATCACCTGATGAAATCACTGTATTATTGCTTGTTTCCACCACTTCCATGTATAAGTGTTATTCTTAGCACACTTTCCACTTGTGGTGCATTGCGCATTCAACACCGCACCTACTGAGTTGTTGTAACAATCTGTCTGAACTAGGCTTCCAAATTTCCTTCTGTTTGCCACAACATATATTCACAAGAATGTTTTTTCAGCTCCAGTACACAAAAAAAGAAAGCACAAAATTGAAGTCAAGGGTGATACCAGATTAGCAATGTCAAATCCACATGTTTTGAAGTTGGCCATGCGATTTCAAAGTCAACCGTCACATTTAATATTTTTGAAGTACAGTTGCTGTTTGAAATGAAATATTATGGAATGCATTTTTGTGGTAATAATGTTGTGGACCTAGTTCATCACATTTTGGCAAAAATTCTTTCTACTTTTTGTGGTAATGCATTACATTTTTCTGGAAATGCATTTTGTCATAATCATAATGCTTAGTATCATTAAGTGTTAGAAAAAGAACAGAAAAAGGGGTTGGAAGTTGTTTGAAAATACCAAAAGGGGTCAAGGACTGAAAATGATTGAGAAACACTGCGTTAGAAGAAATTAGCTCATATTTGCCACATAAAATGTTCGTAGTTTTCTTGTTTTAGGTAACAGCTAAAGAGTGAAATGTATCTTGACAGTTGTAGATTAGCCCAACATTGCTTTTCAGTTGATTTGAAAATACAAGTGATAAAACTTGCTGAATTTGTAAGTTCATCCTGACCCGAAAACCTCTTATGCTAATGCAGTCCAATCAGTTAATAACAACAGTAGGCTATCGATGATGAAAACTTTATAAAATTGGATTTCTGTTTTGCTGTTAAAGTTTATTCGTGTTTCTACCATAAGTCACCAACATTTTTGCTTGGATCTTCAAACATTTGCATGGGAATATGTGTAAGGTAATGTTTCTACCAAGCCTTTTGCTACTGCCATCTTGGTGGCAAAATAGACACTGCCTATGTGCAAAGGATATAATTGATCCAACAATTTTTAGCACTTTTGGGCATTAGGTGGTTCAACACGTGCCAACCGCTCAGCTAGCCTGTTTTCATTATTGTCACACAAGTGCAAAAGTCAGGCATAAGAATGTGTGTGTACCAGCATGGAAGCAATGGCATGAAAGCACAAAAATTCTTGTGTGCTGGTACCAAACCAAGGTGTTAAGAAAATAGAACTATCATCAAGAACTAAATCATGATGTCTAGCACCAAAATTTGAGCATAGCATACCTGGTCTGTCAAAATCATGCAGGTTTAAGCTTGTTTAATCACATGAGACCAATTTATCACATGTATAACCAAAACACCAAAGAGCAAGGTCACATAAAAATAAAGCAGCCTTAGCCAACATAAAAGAAGCAACTTACTTTTTATTTCTTTCATATGATTCTTATCCATGTTTCAAGATCATATGCACAGCAAAATTTTGTAACAAAAAGTCCAAAAAACTTACAAGTTTGTAAAAGTTTTAAATATTGAAATAACAAACATGGTGATTAAATGTTTTATGAGATACAACTGATGAATTTATTAAAATCACTATTAGATTGAAAAAACTAGTCTAGAAGCCATACTATACTGTAAAATAAGGAATCATAATGCATTATTCATCAAAACACTAAAAACAATTTGGAAAAAGATTGAACATTTTATGCTATGCATAATTTTTTAATTGTGACTATGCAAACTGCTTAGTAGGCTGATACAGGCAACACTGCGCTTGATGCCATTATCTTAACATTATTCTTATTTTGGTGAAGTTTATGCAAAGAAATGGAAAATCAACCAACTTTTTATACTTGCAAATAAACAACATAGACCACACTCACAAATATTTGATACTTGTCCAAAATAGCAAAATGAGCACAGTACTCCACACTAGACATAAGGAAAAAATCAGTGTTGAAGAATGGCAGCCGTAAAGCTAGAGCTGATCCAGAAAATGGCTCTTGAAATGAAAGCCAATGCTATACTAATTCAATTAATTTGCAAAAAGGCATACAAATGCAAATACATGAGGTGAAATGATGGTTGAAATAATTTAATTACAGCTTCTTTTTCAAATTTTTATCTGCAGCATGAACACTAACATTCGGATCACTGTTGCATTGCTCAAGAAGTTTTATATAATGCTGGTGACATACTCCACTGATGACATCTCTCGCTAATTCAGTCTGAGGCAGGGTTGATTGATTTAAATCAGTGAGTTAAATCATGATTCAAATCAAGCAATAAAAATTATGATTTAAATCAAGCAAAAAAAATAAAAAAAACATGTCGTTTCAAAGCTTTGTGTGATGTCTATGACACATTTAAATAGCATTTAATAGGTTTTCACATATAGCCTGTACAGTATTAGTGCAAAAGGCAAAGATTTCTTATGACCACACAAGTTCAAACCACTCGAAGTTTTATCAATCATAGCAACTAACTGAGGTCACAGATTCTGTCATTTAACTGCAAAAATGACATGTGGATTCAGAAGTCATAACTGTTAGAATGCCACACGTTTGAAAGTGTAAACTAGCATAAAGTCAAAGTTGCATTTAAATTCTACCAAATGAAGGCTGTTGAATGTAAGCATAGTTATAGAACATATTTTAATTCCTGAAATTTGTATGTTATTATTAGGTTTTTAACATTTTTTGCATGTATGCCATAAGTGTCAATGAAATTACTAAACTAGCAGTTTCAGTATTAGCATTTCAACCAATATTTCATTTCGTACACCAGTAATGGTGTAATGAACTTATTTGCACGAAGGGATATTGCATCAGCGCAAGAATGTTTGAATGAAAGTTCATCTATTTCTAGTCAGGATTGATTGATTTAAATCATTTCATTTAAATCAGTGATAAAATCAAAAACATCAAGTAAAACATCATATGCAGTTTTGAAACTTTTTGTGATTTTTATGACACATCTAACTGGTATTCTAATCAGTTTCACTTATTATTAAAGAAGACAGACTTGTATGACAACACAAGTTATGCAAGCAATTAAAGTTTTATCAATCATAGCAACTGTGAGGTCACAGATTCTATGTCAACGAACTGCAAAAATGATATGTGGACTGAAATCACTAACATTTGGCTTGCAGACTCAATCAGAATGCCACAAGTTTGTAAGAGCAGGCTGGCATGATAAAGCAGGCCTGTAGCCAGATTTTGAGGGAAAAATAAATTGTTAAGGGAGCAAGATATTTCTTTTTATTACGGTATATGTTTGAAACAAACCTTTCGAGGTCCAAAAAATTTAGGGCACTTGACTGTCCCTGAATGTCTCCATGGCTACGAACCTGGCATAAAGTAAAAGTTACATCTAAATTCCAGCAAATATATAGGCTACGGCTGTTGACTGTAGAAATAGTAGTTTCAGAACGTATTTTTAGTTCAAAATAACACATGTATTATAGGTTTTTAACATTTTATGCATGCAAGTTCTACTTTTGCAAAAGCTTACCTAGTGAAAGCTGCATAACAATATTCAATTTTAACAATAGACTTTGCACCAAAAACACTGGCAGGCTTGTATTTTTGTACAAGTATCTTAAAACAAACTCTTTAAAATTAAAACTTACAAGTGTTAGGTGGCCACCCTCTACACATTAAGTCATAAAAATAAAAAAAATCTTATTTAAATCAATGAAATAAGATTTAAATTAAAAAAATCCTTTTTTTTTAATTTTTTTAAAACATCATGATTTTTATCAACCCTGATCTGAGGTGTCCATCTATAGCCATTTTACTAGTTTCTTGACAATGCTTGTTTTGCCAACAAACTTTTGTAACAGTCTCAGTTTTAGTAATTTTGTTTTTGTTTTGACATGACTAACAAGTGAAAACATTCTTTGTTTGTACTGATGCAGAAGAGTGTGGAAAAAACACAAATCTACAGTATACAGTATTTAAAATTCTTGCCTCTCTTCAATCAATGAATACTGAATAGCCATCACCTTCCGGATGTCTATGTTTTCTGTGAGCTTTAGTGGCATCAGTATGTTTTTTATGCTTTCTGTAAAGCCTCTATGCAGTATTGTTTTGTTCCCCATGTAGGAAATAGTGTAGCGTAGGCACAAAAATGAAATGTGCTACTCAATAGCTTAGCTTGGTAATTTGCGTGGTTTCAAAATGTGCGAGAAGCACATAGTGTTGCTCAGGCACACAAATGGTATGTGTTACTTAGCTTTGTAATTTGGTGATATTAATATTATTATAGGCTATAATACTGTGCCACTAGTTCATCACGAATTCGCACGTATAGGAAATGTGCTGGCCAGCCTGGCCTACTTCCACAATAGGATTTGGCAATAATACTGTTCCAGTGGTAGCAGTTGCATGTCATGACGATGCCGCACAAATGAAATGTTTTGAAAAAAACATCGCCCTGAGGAAGCCCACTTGAGGTGGGCGAAAGGTCTGCTAATAATAAAAAATCGCCAGAAGATCTAATTTATCTGCTTGTGCTGGCCTAGTTTTGATACTGTGGTTTGGTTGGGCTACCACTGTATACTATGTTTGTTGTGCTTCGCAAGAAGGCTGAAACAACAAGTTGTCAGAAATGAGTTCTGCTGTTCCCCGCCTTACCCGTGCCGGGCATCGGCCCAGCTAAAACTTATGCCGCAAACTTTTTCCCGCCAAACACGTCTTGGTTTTGGTGTTTCCCCATACAAGCTACCAACAGTTAAAGGTCTAGTTTGAGCTGAGGGTTGCCATACAGGCCGTTTTACGGTCAAATTTAGGAGATTTGGCCGTATTTCAGGTAGGTTAGTCGTTTGGCTTTTTTTGGCCGTTTTCACAGTTGTTTGGCCGAAACTTTTCTGCTGGCCGTGTTTGAAATTATGTCTATAATTTAAGGCTAAACCAGGGGTTCCCAAACTGGGGAACATGTACCCCTAGTGCCAGTGGTACATTTGCCTATCGCAAGGGGTATATTTGTGGTTAGCAACAGAAAGGAAAAAAATTTTATACATTATTCAATTGAAATATTTTATACATATGAATTTGTCCGAACCGTTTCGGGGAGTACTGAATCCATACTTTTTTCTGTATATTTAGATGGTTTATCTCTTAAACTTAACACTAACAGCATCAAAGCTGGGTGTTATATTGGTGTAAGTCCTGTTGACCCATTTGGTGTTTGCTGAGTGTTTTGTCCAAGTGTACTTGGGTTGCAAAGTATACTAGATATGTTTCAGGCTTATACAAAATCGCATGGAATTATTTTCAAGTGCAGCAATACTGTTTGTATGACGTTTAAGCCTAAGACCGTAAAAAGTACGGCCATCCCGTTGCTGACACTGGTGTACGAAGAGTAAAATCTATTTTCCGCTACAAGTATTTGGGAACTGTAGTAGATGTTGAGCTTTCAGATGAATAAGACTTTTAGAGACAACTGTGATATCAATATTGTGCAGCAAACAAGGTGCGAGCTTCTTTTTCCCGATTTTTCGAACGCAGTGAAAAACGTACTTTTTCGTTCCTTCTGTACATCCATGTATGCATCACAGTTATGGTGTGATTTCAGGAAGACATACATCCGCAGATTGCGTGTGGCCTATAACTTTGGTTGCAGGGCTCTGTACACCTTCCGTGGCGAACGAGTGTTGGTAGTCATCAGGTTCCATGTAACATTCGTACTTTAGAGGCCTTGTTGCGAAAAAATGTGTACCTGTTTCTTGAACGATGGAAAAAGTCCAGCAATACAAGGTTGCGCGCTTTGATGCAATCAGATTGTTTATATTCATCCTTCTTTGAACACTACAACCCCTATTTACTTTGTGACTGAGTGCCCGGACGTTCCATATAGGGTTGCCAGATGAAAATTTCAATAAAAAGCCAAACAGTGCTGAAAAGAG
>JGI24158J21664_10003032_pt1 | contig 20812 bp, 18 predicted proteins | sample Ectturendosymbi3_FD_21664 | JGI IMG/M metagenome (IMG submission 21664) | reverse complement strand
GCTGGAAAAAACCACCGACGCCCATGTTAACAGGTTGCTATTGTGTTTTCAGTTCATGCATGGACGGATTTACTGGTTTGACAAAACACTACGCCCAGGTGGAAGTTGCCCTTTATTTTGGGTACTTCTTCCAAAAACAACCCTCTCTTATTGCTTCTTATAGTTACATGCGGATGGTGACCAGGAGCTCTGCTTTAAACAACAGCTGGAAAAGTATTTCACGCGTTTCTTGGTTTTGTGCGAACAGGCTCATTCAAGCGTTTCACGGCCGCTACGCATGACTTGCTGGCGGAAGTGACGAAGGACGAGAATTTTTACACCTGCCATGAGATGAAAAAATTCTACCTGGCCCTGCGCAACACTCACCCTGTCATGACCCTGGTTTGGTGCCAGTATTTGGCCCACGCAGACTGCGTGGACCTTGGCGTCTGGGCCTCCTTCGCAGGTGAATGTGGAACCACCGGTATTTTGTTGTTCTTACTTTCGTGCAGACTTTCCATTGTCGTTTAAAAGGAGTGGTTCTTTCGGTCAAATAGGAATCCCGCTATTTCTTTCTCTGTTGCATTTCAATATTTGTTTTGCTTCTCTAAAAGCGCAATTCAATTTTCATCGAAACCTTTAGTGCCCGAAATCACTTCAAACTCTAAACGCCCAGGTTGCCAGATGGTGCCAAATTTGGCAAATATTGCCGAAAATTACTGTTTTCCGAAAAATTTGCCAACTTCTGTTGACAATCGTTTCAGTGTCAGAATTTTGCCAATTGTTGAAATGGCAATTGTCAGTATTGACGAAACAATGCAGTTTGGATTTTAAGCAAACTTTTTAGAAAGAACATACACAGCTCAACATTAACCGTTTTGAATTATTCATTCTGATCACCCTCCAACTTCGGCGAAGCATAGTTACTGTTACTGTGCTTTACAGTGGGACGTAGTTCACTTGTCAAACATCGAAAATTGTAAAGCATGGACAAAATATGAATTGCAAAAGATCACTAGGCATCGAAAAATTAATTTTGCCAAAAATATTGCAAATGTCAAAACGTTTGCCGAAAACCGGACAAACATTTGCCATTTTCTTTGTCAAGCATCTGGCAACCCTGCGTCCAGCTTGCAAGCGTCCTTTGCGTCGTAAAGCGATTGTGACATGTGCTGGCGTCATCACCACGGTTGTAAATCTAACGCGTCATGTCATCAACAGGCGCTGAGAGCGAGTCGCACAGCGAAACGATCAACCAGTCGATCGTAAAACGAGGATGCCTGATATTGCTGGCGGACTACGTGGTGAGTTTAAAGGCGTAAAAATGAGTAACGCACTCGGTTGATACTCGCACGCCCTGCTGACATCTTCTTGTCTGGCGAGTAGCGCGAACTCACATTGTGCCCACTCTTCTTTGTCACATACCAAGGATTTTTGGGCGACATTTTGAGAAACCGCAACTATATCATCTGAATATTGAGATGGTCATCAAGCGATGTTCAGTGTATTTTGAGAGACCTTTGGAAAAATTTGCGACACTGAAACGGTCTCTCAAAACACTGGTTAGGACTGTTGAACACTTGTGAAATATCGTCCGCGGTGAAAGTCGTTTTTCTGTCTCTCAGTTTTTCACTGACCTTTCACCGGAACAGGCCCTGCTTTGAGAAACTTACCAACATCCTGGTATGACTAAACATACCATCTCTAACACTGGTGTCCCTCGCACCATGGACTGATAATATGGCAGCTCAGGCTGCTGGTTTTCTGAGCTCTCTCTGCTGAACTTCGCTGTGATTGACTGTTTAACTTTTTTTTTCAGCATTAACATTTGCAAATCTGCGGATAACAGATTTGTGATATGTTACTTAGAAACATTTACTTTACCGGCGCTGTATCCTGACGTCAAAACTATGTCTGCCGGCTCTGGATAGCTTGGGGGGTATTGGGGGTGAATGCTGTCGTTTTCACCCCTAGTATCTAACATTACACGCCTCTGATCACCGTTGGTGCTATTTAGTCACCACTGATAAAAATTAACACTTATTTTTCATTTAATGCAAACTAACAGAAGTCACTTTGATCCAGTTGGCCTATGATGTAACAATTAATGTGCGAGCGGTGGTATCTGTCCTTTCAACCAAGCGTTAAAATGATAAACGTATCTTGCTGTTTCATCGTTGTAACTCCACACACACTGTCCAGCAGATGGTTTATTCTCGGCCTAATGCGCTCATTAACTTACTCCCCAAGGCTCAACAGATTTTAATTGCTCTTTAAACCGTTGAATGTAGTAGCATGGCGCACGAGTCATTAATTACTCTTGGTTCTTTTTCGCTCGTTCATTCATTGTGTTGATTTTTTGTTCGTCTTCTTGAAGTTTGTTGCCTTTTTTCATTCCCAAGTGCCAAAACGTTCACCAATCTGAGCTGATCGCGTGGCTGATCGACAATCACCTCTATGATGTCATAGAGCTCTACCTCGAACCCCCCGTCCAGGATTTCATCAGCGCGGTCGGGAACGGCGAGGAGTGCCTGCAATTCATACAAGCCTTGGAGGGATTGAGCAGGAAGCAGCTAAAGGTGGGAGGGTTAAACATGTAATGCAGTGGTTTTTAACCTTTTACAAACACGCCGGACCCTTACATAGCTTTCTAAGATTTTGTCGAACCCCATTTTTGCCCAATCTTACAAAGTAAAAATGGGTTATATGTTTGAGATGACCTTCGTCGAACCCCCTGAAACGGTTCCATCGAACCCTAGGGGTTCGATCGAACCCAGGTTAAGAATCGCTGCTGTAATGCGTTATGTCAAATTCAGTGATTTTTAATGGTGTTTGACACAAATATTTTTAAAGCACGAAACAAGTCATGTGCAATGTTTTCGAGACGTTTGGTTCGATTGCCCTTTCGGGTCATTTGTAGGAAGTAACTGCAGTGAATGAATGTCATTGTCAGTGAATGTCAGTCAGTTGCCGGCAAAATATGTTAGTACGCTGTTGGTTCACTGTAGCTCCTTTCTAGTGATCGCGTAATCATTTAAACAAGTTTATGATATGTAGTTGGACGTTTTTCAATAGTTGCAGATATTTTCATTTGGTAAATTGTCATTACTTAACTTTTTTGAATGTATGTAATAATAAAATATATTTAAGCTGAAGCTAACTGTCACACGTCTTTGTTGATCTCGTTTCAGGGGAGTTTTGTACAAAAAGTCCTCAAATGCATCGACTGCGTCACCGTCTCTCACGTCAGCAGCCTTCTGCAGTTCCTGATTGGTCCTCAGCTGCTCTTCTCTCCGCTATTGGCCGTCGCTCAAGCGTGCGACCGACACGCTCGAGGGATTGTCGAAAAGCTCATCGCATGCCCGAGTGATTTTTCGGGACAGCCAGCTGAAGATTGTCTCGATCATCTTCTGGTGAGTGATGAGAACTAATAAGTTGGAACATGCCTTCAAAAATTCAGTTAATATTCGGTTTTGAAAGCTTTTAGCGGATATGTTTTTCGCACTTGTCTCTATTACATAACAATGTTGGTTCTGTGTCCTTGAAAAAGCGCATGCAACGCGTCTCGCCAAGATCGTGCCGTGGCTTTGTTCTTCTGCTCGAGATGTTCAGTCGCTGATTAAATATATTCTTCATTGAAACAAGAACTCACAGCATTGTGTCGATGACAATCAATATTATTGACGTCAGCGCAGCCTGGTCTCGCTTGACTCGATTCAATGGTTTGTTGTTTTGTAGCTTTTTTGTGCCTCTCTGATCAGCCAGCTGCTGAGCTAAAACTTTGAAACGACCGAAAACACGCTTTGCCTCTCATCAATGCATTTCTCTTGACAACCCTTCGCCAATGTCAACCCTGTGTTTAGTTTGACTCACATCGATAGGATTTTGACTGACTGTTCATCGCCGTTTGTTCTTGAAACGAAAGCGTGGAACGTTGTGAATGTCTGAAGAGTTTTCCGTTTGCAATCGTTTCAGAAGACAACAAAAACAGAGGGGGATGTGTTTGCCACAAATCCGCAGCAGGTTGACTTGTTGCAAGTCTGTTCGAACGGAATGGATGTGATCGTTTTTTGTTTGTTTCTTTCGTTTCTTTTCTTCCGTCCTGCACTTACTTCTCGACATCACAGGACAACCTGAAGCAAAACGACAGCAGGGGGCGATTTGAATTGCTGCGTTGTTTGCTCGCGCGATTACGCGAGCACGTCGGCGGCCCTCCCTCCCCAAGCAACAATAAGCAAGGACCTGATGTCGGGGATTTGACCAGCGACGCAGACAAGGTAACTGTGTTTGTCGATGCAGATCTGTTGGATAATTTAACTGCAACACAATAAGAAGTATTTTTTTGCGAATAATTGTTCCTCAAACTCGGCATCGTCTGGTTTGAATTTTGTTAGAATTTGCTGCGAAAACCTGGCAAATAAATTTTCGAAATGTTTAATGACGTTGTAGATTACTGAGATTACCACAATCAAATTTTTGGTCTTGGTCGTTTGCTTCCAATGATAATCTTCACCATTGTGAGAAAAATGTAATTTATTTAACCTTTCAAAAAATGAAGATGCTGGTTGCCAAATGATGGTACGACAACATTTCTTTCTGATAGAACGCCTTATGTTTCAGGCCTGGCTTAAATCCTACCTTCTGGTCTGCTGTCGGGACAAGCACTGGTCACCAGAGTGCGCTGTCGCTTTGTCGTCACTGGATTATGACGACATAAAGGACGTTCTTACCCACAAAGTCAGTGAATAACCTTGACGCTTGTGATTGTCACGTAAAGACAAATTGTTTAATTTTCTAAGTCGATGGTGTCTGAGGTAGAACGCATTGCTTATTAGCATTTCCACATACGGTTTGAAAACTTCCTCATTTTTACAAACGCTGTTGCATTTTTTGTAACAAGTTGCTCATGTGAAGTCAACGACTTATTCCATATTTAAATTAAACAAAACAAAAAACACAAAAAGAATCTTTTCGAGAAACACCGCCCACACGTCAAGATAATAGCATCCTCACTTGGAATGTAAAGTTTTACGTGACGGGAAAACACCGGCCGGGTATCCCCCTCAAACTTTCCCTGGACCAGGTTTCTTGATGTTATTAACCTTTGCTGTTAATGTTCTCACGATGCGCAAAAGCTTACAAATGAAATAGGTCCGGAAGTCGTGGGGATGCAGCTGAAATGACTTCTACTAGGAACGGTAACGGACCAAACATGTTGTCTTGCAGAACTTTCAATCTGCTCACTTGGAAGTCTGTGTAGCGGTTGGTTTGGAAGAGGTTACGTCAACAGCGAGTGACGTTCCTTATCCTGAAGACAACGACAGTCCGATGATGAAAGCTGCTCTTGCGGTGACGTTACAAAAGCTTAATTGTTACGTCAACGAATTGCCGGAGCTGAAAGGTTTGTTGTTTCGATCGGAAAGCCCGAGCGGCAAGTGCGCAAAGCTTCGCACTGTGGCAGCAAGCAAAAATAGAATTCACATGCCATGATCATTATTGGTTGTTTGCGCCCTGTGGATATATATGCTATTCTTAGCGCATTTTACGTTTGTGGTGATTCGTGCATGTGACACCGCGCCTACAGAGTCGTGGCGATAGCACCTGACCTTTTTCTGGTCACGCTTTAACTACTTTGAAATTCGCTTTCGAACATTTTCAAGCGGCTCTTCTTTTTTAACCTGAGATCACCAGGGTTTGCGTTGCGTTTTAATAACTTGAAGTTGCACAGAGAGACGTCACGGACTTCCCATGTTAACCTTATGAGATTTGTTCATATGATGCATTGTCACTTATATCGCGAGACATGTTTATGTGCTCACTGTTGTCATGCAGACTGCTCTCACGGCATGGACTCTGGCTTGTTGCCAAGCAACCGGCTGGAAAGCCTTTTCTCGCTGAGCCGATGTCTTATGAGATGCTTTGAAGAGAACAGCACTCTGTCGAATCAGTACAGGATTCCTGCCCCTCAATACAAGGCCTGCTCCGATCTGGCTCTTCACCTGTGCCAGGTATGGCCACCTCTGGACAGTTTCAGTCCATAATCGGCACATGTACTGGCCAGCTTGCTTAGATACGCACAACAACTTCGTTGCGAAATAATTATTTCAAAGAGTTCGTCTGATATACTTCGTTGCACCAAATGTATATCATCGCATTTGTGACATTAGACGTTATGTTAAAGCAGGGGGTTCCCGGTCTTTCTCTGACCACGTACCCCTTCAGCATTTCGACAGATGAGCATGTACCCTTAAGATTTCTTTATGACAAAACATTGTATCATGACTAATCACAGATATATTTGAAAATGAGCATATAATGATTTTTTATAATTATATTTATTGATATATGCGCAAATCGTTGGAAACGTAATATACAATTATTTCTTCCCTTGTAATGCCAACCTTCAATGTACCCTCCTGACTCCACCCCATGATAGTAACCTTGTAAGACGTTACGTCAACTTGACAGTTAGATTGTGTAAGTACCAAAATAAATGTTCTGCCGTTTGTGGTAACTACCTAGCCTTACGTGGCAAAGCGCCATTTTTCTGAGTGACATAGGTAGAATGTGTTTGAGCAAGTTAAACTGAAAACTCCTGTCATGTAACTGGCATCAACACACAGGTCTAAGTGGCTGAACTTAACGTTGACTAACACAAATTTGCTGGTAGAACCAGTTTTTTAGATTTCATATTTTTTGTGATCTCAATTTGTTGCTGAAAGCGCAACATCCTTCTCGAGTCGTTCAGGCCAGGGGGCCCATGGTTAGCCCGTTCTTTCCAGGTCGTTTTCTTCCAACTTGGCCACGGCCTGGCCCCTACAACTGGCAACGCTGTAACTGTGCTGAAGCTGCTGCAGGAACTTCTGAAGTTCGACGACGTCAGGCGGTTGCTGCTTGGGGGAAGCACCCCGGTCACGTGTCTTGTCCAGACGTTGTACGCGCTGTTGAGGTCACGTGAGTAATTCCATGGTTTCCTCCATTGTGCTATTGTTCGTGCGTGACGTAGTTTCCACCAGTGCCATCCCCTGTGCATCGCATGGCCCGAATCAGGGCCCCGGTAATTCCGCGCGCATGTCATCTCATGAATCGACTTGCGTTATCAGGGTTTTGTTGAAGGCTTGACCGCAGGTGTCCACTAAGACGTCTTGGGGGGGGGACCGCAACTATTTAATCTGAATGCCGAGATGGTCACAAAGCGGCGCTTTAGTGTATTTTGCTGGTGCTTATGAGGAGTGGTTCCATTGTATTTTGACAGATGTTGGGAAAATTTAAGAGGCCGTTTCGTTCTCTCACAATGTCTTGAAAAACACTGTGTATCGTAAAATGTGCATAACAAGTAGTTTTCGAAGCCTCGCCCGGGTCGCTGGGCGCCTTTGAAGGCAGGTTTTTGCCCCCCCAAGCATTTTGCCAATGGTGTGGACGAGACCAAAACCACCCGTGAAACGCGAAACTTCTGAGTAACGGATTTTTTCAATCAAGCAGAACTTCCTCCAAGTTCATCCACATTCCTTCATCTGCACTCAGAGTGGTTGTTATCTGCGCAACGAACCCTATTCGCCAACATGAATCGTTATCAACTCTACATTGCCAGATATCGGGGAACCACCGCTTCACAAACCTTTCCTCCCCCAAAGCATCACCAAAGACCAGGCCGACCTCATCCTCAACGACCCCTCCAACCTTCTCTGCGCATGCGTGCGCCTGTCGCAGATGGTTGACCTCGTTCGCCATTCGAGCGATCTGATTGGATGCGAGTCGTTTCCTCCGTCGCTGATTGGTCCTTTCAAAAATGTGGTAAGCTTCGAACCGCGTCACTGATCACGTGGCCTACTTTTGATAATAATCTCGGGCGATGCAAGCGGCGCAGCAGTTTGTTGCGGGGTGACCTGATCCGCCAGTGGCGTTTTTACCTGCGTTGTTATGACCAAGGCGGGGCTTACAACGCTTTAATATCGACCCAATATGTACAAAGTAATGCTTTTTTTCAAAATCCACGTGGATTTTCACTCGTAAGTTGAAAGTTCACTGTAATGACCAACTGCTTCGTTGACGAGTTTGTTTGTTTTTGAAAAACGCTTCTNAAAACATGACAACAAAAGCTTCTTACCTTCCAGGTGCTTCACCTGTGCACGTCACCGCTCACCAACTCGTACATCCGGGTACCCAGGTTGCTGTGGCAATACGGCTGGGACCCGCTCGTTGACAACGAGCAGCAAGGCGAGTTCCCGGATGTTCCGGCGGAATACCTCGAGGAGAAGGAAGTGTTGACGGACTTTATAAGCATCGTCACCCACATTGGTAGACAATGTCTCATTGTTGCGTTTGAATGCATGCGGCAAGGGATGAAAAAACAGCCTCTTTTTTCATTATCTTTTTAGCTAAAATGTTTATTTTACTTTCTTCTGTGAACAATTGGCGAGGGTTGTTTCAAGGCGCTGTTTGGTGCTGAATATTTTATTCAAGTTCTCTTCTCGTTCTTCGCATTGGTTTCTTTTGCCGCGGGTTCGTAAACGTTCACAAACGACCGCCTTCACCACAGCTGGCGATCTCTAATCTGTCCCGGGGGGTGTGTGCTTCTGGCCCGGCACTCAACCGCGACACACCCCTGTGTTGCGGTCTCGTGGAGCCATTTGAAAGCAAACAGAGAGGACTACAGACACACTGACCTTTATGTCGTCATAAGCAATGAAAAATAAACTAGCGGCCGTTGTCGGGTGAAATATTTGTGGCAGGTTGTCATGAAGATTCCACCGCTTCGAATTATTATCTACATTTGCCAGGTTGGACAAACAGGACCCAGTTTGAGGAAACGTGGGCGTCTTTGCTGGGGGTGCTTGTGTCGCAGTCGTCAGCTGTTGACAGCGGAAATGGACTTCAGGTATTTTTTCATGTCTGCTTCTTCCAACTTAACTTCCTTGTTCCCGAAAAGTTGGCGACATTCGCAAACAAACCATCGTCGTGCTCCGCTTATTATTCTGAAACTTACTTGCTGGTGTTCCCGCAAAGAAAATCGCACACTGAGCAAATTTTTGATTCAGTGAGCGTGAATATTTCAAAGCTGAGTTCGCAGAGTTCTAAGTGCAGTACAAACTTTGTGGATTATATAGTAAGTAGAAATCTTTATCAAAATGCGAACAAAGTGCATATTTAATTCAAACAGCTTCCACTTGTTTTTGTGCTTTCACAATGTTTTGGAATGTTGCAAGTGCCCGAGAATAAGATTTCACTGCGCAAATGATCTGGCTGCACTGCCCATGCGCAAATGATCTGGTTGCACTGCGCATGCGCACCTCAGGGGGGGACATTGTTTCATGCATTACAAGCAGCTTGAACGCCGATGAAACACTGTATAAAGATCGACAATGACAAAGGCGTTTGAGAAGATTTTGGAATTGCTCACAGTTAAATAAAGCTGCATTGTCTACATCACAATCACAAATTCAAGTTTGTTTTTTTTTTCTTCAGAACGATGAAAAAGTTGAAATCTTGCGTCTCGCATTTCGAGGTCTCAGCTCCCTCGTCATCATGTGCTCCATGGTGCCACACAGCGGACAGCCGGCGACCGGAAGCTACCAGGTAATGCGGCCACAAGATGGTGCACTCTCATGTTGAGGCCACAGACGCGATATGTGGGGCTTCTGACTTAGGCCACCACGTTTGACTGCAGGTTTTTTCACGTCATACCCCCCTGAAATTGGGCCACACGGCGTCCGGCCGGAAGTTTCTCGGAGTCCGTTCCATACTCCAAGAAGAGCTCAACGTGATGTTGAACGTTCGATCCGCCACTAGGGACGATCGTCACCGTTGCAAGGTCAGTTCAAAGATTGTTTACCCCCTAACCACCGGGGGGTATGTATGGCGCCAAATTCCGTTGAATTGTTGTGGATTTCGGAACAACTTCCCAGGTTTTTTGTATTGAAAAGCTATAATTCTGAAAACCTATAACACTAAGAGATGATACGTCATGCGGGGTGAATATTTTCGAAGCGAGTCATTTTTTTTCTTTTTGTGGGGGATTTGCGTCAGCTAAACTACGCGGCTTGCTTCCAGAGCGTCACTGTGACGTCACAAAACCGAGGCCGGAGCGGCGGTCAGGATTGGATGGAAATCAACGCCGAACGACTTTTGACTCCGCCCACATCGTACGGTTACGGCCAGGTCAGTGAAGGGCCAGAACCTGGCCCCGCGTTGGCCCTTTTTGCTGCAAGTATCATGTTAAGGCAACATACACCGCTGCACGTTCCTTCAATTGTTATTAAACTTGTAAATTTTGTTCATGACGATGGGAAGTTTTTTCAGTTGTTTACCCAACGTACTGTTTTGTGTGTGTTGTATATTTTTATTAGTTGATGTTTCATATGATGCGGGTTGTTGCAATGCTCGTAGTTTTGTCCACGCTGCTCGATTGATTTAAATTTTGATAACTAGCATGAGAAATTGTGAATTGCTCGAAACTCTTCTTTCGAAGGCTTTTGTTGGCTTGTAGTTGTGAAAATAAAGAAAATGCTCTCTTTTTGTCGACAGCACGCAACCTGTAGTGTATCAAACGTTTAAGTTACTGTGAAAGTAAAGAGTGTACAGTTTTTTGACTTTATTAAAGATCCACTTGAGAAAGATATTCACAATTGACGAAAAATGGCGAACTCTTTCAACAGAGGCAGGACCTGAGGGTAACTTATTGTTACGAAATAAGAAATATTGCAGCTGCGTGAAAGTGTGGAAAAAATTTCGACGATTCCAATTTCCAACCGACCTTTGTCGTTTCAACGCTTGACGTAGCGCTGATGTGTATCTCATGACGTAATTCCAAGCGCCGAACAACTCGTGACAGTGTTGCCAATCCTGTTTTCGTCAAAGCGCGAACCCCCCCAGAAGCTTTTTACGCAATTGGATCCACACATCGGCTACGTCATCGTCTGGTTTTGAGAGTTGGAAAACTTTTGCATTCCCACAGGTTTCCGTATCGTCATTCCAACACGTCTACGGAATCCAGCTGGCGAACGATGACGCCAGCACGACGTCATCGGACGATGACGTCGCGACACTGCCATCCGAGGCCGATCCTTCGTTCCACGATGGTAAGTCGTCAACTAAGTTTGCTCCTTATACTGAATTTACCCCCCCTCCCACTTTCGCGCCCGCCAACGACACGCGAGTTTCCATTGTTTTCCGTTTGTTTCATTGTTGTGAAGCGAGAATCTATCCATCGCTCGCCCCCAGCGGTCCAGTGCCGGCAATTTGCAAAATGCCTTTTCCAGTGCGATTGGTCCTCTGGGGAGGAGGGGTGACAGCAAACCCAGTGTTTTCGCACCACAGCATGGTTCCGACTGACCTGCATCGGTTGATTTTTAACATCACGTGATTAAACAATCGATGACTCACCAATTGTAGCTCAATGACTCAGCATCTTTGTTGCAGCGGACAGCGACGCCAGTGACGTGTTCGAGCAAGCGGAGCAGAGCGTCCCCCCCAGATCGGGCGCCATGTCGCCATTGAGGGTGAGTGTGTGCAAATGGAAATGTCGCACCTACCTAGGCTCACAAACATCGCCGCTTTGAGACCCACCGTCGTAGCGACGTCAGCTTAAACTTTGGGGGGGGCAAAATTTTTTGCTTAGGACGAAAAACAGTGTTTTGTTTGGGACCGCGCTTCAAAGCACGAAATTACTAGATATACTAGAATTTGGGGGGTGCATGACCCCCTGGATACGAGTATTATCCATCGTGGCGCTCTCGCCTGAACAAGAGGCTGGCAACCTGGATGATTGTTACCCTGTTGGGAAATAAATGAAAGAAGCAAGTTTTCGATGCTGGTTTTTCTTCGGTCATGGAACGATTTTTATAAATGACCGAAAAAAATTATGTGAATTTGGTCAAAAAATATGCTAAAATGACCAAGCTTCTAAGCAATTTCGGACAAATGACGAAAATGATCTCAGCGAAAAGAAAATCCCAGTTTCAGTGTTTTGGTCGGCACTGAAGCTTCATGCTGCTGCTTAGATTTTTACTGGAGTCGAAAACCAAAGTTTGGGCTGCAGTTGCTTGGATATTGTTGTTAGGCACGGTTGCCACGGGAGACTCTCTAAGTCGTCGATGATCGTTTCTTGAAATGCGTGGATTTCTATCGGTTCGTTTTTCTGAAATAAAATATTAAAAACAATTTGCTGAAATAAAATTTAATGAAAATTTTGATGTACGCCAATTCGCTGACTTCGTGCAGACCTGTTATTTAAACATTGTCTTCCTGGTATACCCTGGTTCAAGATTTCAGTGAGTTTTAGTAAAACCATGTTTGCTGAGGCTTAGGCCATAACCGTAGCCAGGGGGGCCAAGAGGACCATGTCCCCCCCAAAAAAGAATATCTAGCCTATCTTGTCGTTTGTGCTTTAAGAGGTGGTTTCCCAAACCAAATACTCGCTGAAGTCTTTACCCCCAAAAAGTTGGGGGTTGGCTGCGCCACTGCCTGAAGCCTGTGTTCGAGAAATGCAGGTCACGACCTTCGACCCCTTTGCACCTTAACGCTTCACTGCTTTCAGTTTCGCGGCGGGGTCGACGTTCACTCGTGCGTGCAATTCCTGCTCGACCTCTACACCGAGTGGTTCCGCTCCGCCGCGCAGCCTCCGCCGGCAGGTGGCGGTGTGGAGCGCCAGGTTTTGTGCGAGTGCGTTCGATCCTTGATGATGATATCTGACCTGTTCACCGAGAGACAACAGTTCGAATGGGTGCTGGCGACCCTGGTCACTTTGAAAAGGTTGGCTTTACGTGTTGTTGTTATGAAACTTTACATACTGTAGTTAACAGGGGGGGGGGCGAGCAGTCAGAGACCAAGATCCAGATTTCTTACTGCGTTACCACAAAGAGCCACATCAAACACATACGGGCACACACTAAAACATCACCCCATGTCTTTCTCACTCAAACACATACCTTTGCTCAGGTTGATTCATTGTAAACATCACACACCAACATGATAATGACAGAACTTACAAGGCATTTATTGTAATGCATGTTATTTAGTGGAACTTCTGGTAATTACGTCAGAACCGCATGAAACCGGGCAAAGAGCCGCCGTTTGGACATTCCTGCTGTAGCAGCTAACAGGTGCTTCTTGTTTGAAAGTGAAGTTAGAACCCTCTGAGCTCAGGAGGCTGTGGTTTCAAAGGTAGTGGGTTCGAATCTCATCGGCGGTGTGCGTTTCATGCTGTTTTCCGTTCTTCTTTCCATGACCAAGTAGTGATAATAAAGCAATAGCACATGCCTGCACAAGATGTACAACATCTATTGGTGTACCTCTTCCTTATCAGAGATAATTCATTCCCGGCCATTTCTGTAATTTACAACGAAGGAAAGGTCGGCTTTCCAGTGCAGTTTGCTCTTGTCACAATCTAAAGCAGGGGTCACCAACATGGGGCTCCCGGGCACCAGGTCCCCTGCAGGACCACGTTGGTCGCCTGCGGGCCTGTTCTGAAAATAGCTTAACATGATCAGTGTCTTCGCATGGATGAATATCATTTTAATCAGAACATAATTAAAGTTAAACTGAGGAAATTTTTTGTTTCAGAAATGTATCAGACAGGTAGGCCTTCCCTTTAATCGGTACTTAATATGTATTTGTCAGTTTCAAAAAGGTGGGTGAGCCCCTGAGTGGAATGTTTGCCTCAGAGTGATGTATTTCTGGTCATATCTTCGCAGCTCGCAACCCCCGGAAGACGAAGTACTCCTCCAATACCTGGTGGTGGGGATTTGCAAATCAGCTGCTGTGCTGGGAATGGTAAATATATCTCCTCTCGTGACACCGCCTGAAGAACGAATTTTTACGTCGTAATGTTGGAGTCGTGTGCAGTTTAGTCAATCTCGGCGCATGTGCATTGGTCAGTGAAGATTTTTGCGTCTTTTCAAAGACACTCGTCTGTTTTGTTTCCACTCAGTTTTAATAAAACTGGTTTCATCCGGGAATGATGTCAACAGTATTTCTGAAAACTCGTCTAAAATCCTTCGGCTGTTTGTGGCCATTTACTTTCCTCTAATGCCAACTCGAATGTATTGTCCCAACAACCATTTTTTGCCCAAATACCAAAAATATTTTCCCCAACTACCAAAAGTGTAGTTTTCAACTTCAAAATTTTTTTTTTTTCATCTGCTAAAAATGTTCAAAAACGAAGTTCTTTTTCACCCTCACCTTGATCGCCGGCACTTGCAGACCGCGACTGGCGTTGAAGCCGCGATGTCCGTTCTGGAACCTTCGCTGACGAGCAACTTCCTCCCGTTACGCATCGCTGCACTTCACTCCGCCCTTCACTGCCTCGAGCGTTGTCCAATCAACACAATGAAGATCATCGTGGACTTGCTGGCCTCAACTCTACCAGGTTTTCTGGTCAACGCGTCAACGTGAGGCTTTTGTTCGTGAAATAACAGGATCGTTTGGGTTCCTTTAGTTTTTGCGCAGTCTTAAAAACTATGGAAAAAACATCTGTCATTTTCCAGTCTGGAAAAATAATTTTTTTGTCTGTTGGTACGGAAAAAGAAAATAATTTTCCAGACTTGATCTTTTGACAGACATTTTCGTGATAGTTTATTCAAGATTGATGTAATTTTACTTGTATCGTGTTAAATTCAATAGTGCCTGTATTTGATCTGGGTAGGTCATTCGGAAATATTAGGTCTGGAAAAAGTCCGGAAAATGTCTGGAAAAGGTCTTGAAAAAGTCTGGAAATATATTTTCACAATTGCGCTGGAACCCTGTCATCGTAACTTTTTGCTCAATAATTTTATGGCGTGATCCTCCCCCCCAATAGGAACAGCACTTAGCTTCAAGTTTGTGCCTGTGGTAAAACTGTTCGAATGGTCGATTAGTTGCTTTTGCCTTTTTCCATATTGATTTATCTTCCATTTGTCGGAGCAGTGTGAGAGGTTATTTCGCATCGTATCTTACGTCACGAGTAAGGACGTCAAACTAAGCCGATGTCTGACGTCATCAGCCACTAGCTGGCGCTCCTACTCAAGGTTATTATTGGTGTCAGATCGTAACATTTGTGTAGATTTTTCCGCAGATTTGATGAATATTATTACTGATCTCACTGCGTCTAGTACTTAACCCCCAGCATCAGCAGTATAGTTTGTTCCTTTCATAAAACCCCGAAGGAAGAAATCCACATTCATTTCCAGTCGTCTGACTGCGTAGCTTCCTGCATTGCTTTCCACGTGATAGTCAATGTGATCAGCACTTATCTGATAAGATCACATTNCTTCTATNAATGGTCCTGAACTGGCAATGGGAGTGCGTGTGCTTTAAATAATAANACGCTGTCTGTTGTGTCTATTCCAATGGGCGATAATGGAGGCACAATTAACAAAAGCTTTATGTCTCTAATGACAGAGACCTTGCTATCTCATTTCACGAAACCTGTTACGTCACAATTGACGTCGCTGAAAAGCGTTTTGATTTCTTTGCAGCTCCAAGTCGATCTACGACGACGAATACGTCGCTGTTCTCGCGTCACTCGCCTATTACGTCATAGAGAAGTGCCAGGACGTAGTCGGGCCGGAGTTCGCGTCAGTGATCGTGCAAGTGAGTTTGTTTGCGTGGAATGGGGGGGTGCTTGTTTTTATTCTTGAGGAAACTCTTTAAACTTCATCAACAAAGTCTCGGCTTTTTGAATTAATGCTTGAGTTAAAAAATCGCACAATATGTTGTAAGCCTTAGCTCCTGTGGCAAGATATGCAGGATATGGTGTTTAAGAAATTTGCATTTACTTGATGAAGTATCCCTTCCTTACTGCATGTCAGAGGTCTCCAAACATTTTTGTCCGAGGGCCACAAGCTGTTACACAATAGTTCGAGTGCCGGACACCTTATGTAATGTGATTCTTTCGGATATGCTACATTCTCTCAAATCAACAAATGTTTCGTAAATACATTTTTCATTGTCGACAAAATGCCTTCGTGGGCCGGTTGTGGTCCGCCGGCCGTAGTTTAGGCCCCCTGCTGTAGATTACCCGCTGTGAGTTGCATATGAACGTATGAAGAACATAAATTACATCCATATGCAACATTTTTTCTTCCACATCCACAGGCATCCATCCTCATCCTGTCGTCGCAAGATTTCGTCCCGTCACGTGTCTACTTCGCCGTCACGCTTGGCTTGGAACGGCTCGTACTCCTCTTCGCATTGTCCGCCACTGAATGCGACAACATCATCAAAGTCGCCACCGAACAGCTTCAATTAAACCAGTCGTTGTCAAGAGCAACGGCCGCGTGCGCGTTGCTGGTCACGTGCATGTACGGAGGTGGGTTTCCAGTCTGAGACCGTGAAATTTTCGGCTGCTTCGTTTCCTAAAGCTTTGCAGATTTTGCCCCTCCCCTGGTTGTCCGGTTTTTCCCCCCTTGGCTCTGTCCCCGTTTTTCACTTAAACCTCCTCAATGCTGCTGCAGAGCGAATGAAGACAGCGCCTTCGGTGGACGCCGTTGACCAATTGGACGTTGTGGAAAGTCGACTCCTGGCCATGGAGAGGATATCGGTTCTGTTCGAGAGGTGGGGGGTAGCGGCTGACGTCGCGAAGTGTGACGTCATAAACACTATCTGACTGTGTTTGAATTGAAAGCTGTTTTTGCCTAATTTGGCAACAGTTGGGAAAGTTGTGTCACTTTTTCCGCCGTAGTTAACCATTGTCACGTCATCAGTGCGTCCCTCCCCCTTTAACCTGACGTCATCATCTCTTTTTGTTCCTCGCGCAGGGTGAGGAAAGGTTGCGTCAGAGACGCCAGGGTGATGGTCCGCGTCCTCCCCAGCCTCCTGGACGACTTCCTGACCCCGGCTGACCTCATGAACAAGGTCATCGCCGAGTTCATTTCGAACTTCCAGCCCTTTCCGAACCTGATCGCCGACATCCTCAACAAGGTGGGGGCGGAAATGATCAACAGTTCTTTATTTCAAACTTGATTTACCCCCCACTTCTTTGTGTTTTTGTTTGAACTCGACAGAGCTGAGAATAACCAGTCACCTGATGGACTTGCTTTTCTCTGGCAGTGGTATTGTACAGTACCGCAGGAAAGCTTGAGGTTGATTTTGAGAAGTACTGTGTGCACTGATTTACGGGTTGATGAAGGAAACGCAGTTCAGTTCTAAGCTTCAACTTTTTGCGGTCACGATACGGCAACTTTCAAACACCGCAAAGCTGTCAGTTTTTTTAAATCGGTCTTTGCTCCGATTCGCACCAGGGTTGTGGAGCCGGAGTCGGAGTCGGACGTTTTCGGTCGGAGTCGAATTTTTCTTGTCTGACTGCGACTCCGGAAGTCCAATTGAATTATTTTTCACATCACACTCCTGAATTGGGAATTCCTGTTTGAATGCTACGATTTATTTTGAAACTTTTGTTGACCCAGAGATTTCTTGCTACGCGCCATCGTTTCCATTGATTTTAACAACATCCAAATTTAATTTTTTGATTTTAACATCCAATTTAATTCCGTTTACGTTAAGGAGTCGGAGTGGGAAATTTTGGAAAGGTCGGAGTCGGATAGTTTACCTCCGACTCCGCAACCCTGATCTTCACATGTGGTCATGAATCTTGGGTAATGACTGAAAGAATATTATCTCAAGTACAAGCGGCAGAAACGGGATTTTTGCGAAGAGTTAACGGCGTGACACTTCGCACACTGGCGTATCACACATCTGAAATAAAGGAGAGTGAAGTTGTGTTCATAACCAACAATACTAGTGAACAACGCATCATGCAATGCAACGGATAACGAACGGAAACCACCATCAGTCGTACAAGGTTTCTACCAACTGAGAATGGCAGCCGAGACGCCAAAAATAGTTCAACGCTTGCACGCATAGTTGAAGGCGATAACACAAGCGATTGAAGGCAACCATGCATTCACAACACAATTTTTTTAGGGTTTGGGGTGATTTTTTTAAGTTTTAACCAGGTTTTAGGGTTTGGGGGGACAAAATATATTTCAGGAGGGCAAGGTTTTTGTTTTTGCTAAACGTCTAAAGCAAATTTTTCTGGGCCCAACAAAATTTGGGAGGGAAAAATAAAATTGGGGGGACTCTGCCCCAGAATGCGTTCCCCCCCACTCCCCTAGCCAGTAACATCACCACAGTTTCTTCGTTAAAGTTTAACTGCAAGGTCGCTTCAAATCTGAAACGCACGTAGTCAAACTGCGTATTCACCCCCAGGAGAAATGCCACTAAAATCAAAATGATATCCGAAGTCTTTTCATAAAATGTCGGAAATTAAACAAGATATTGCCATGGAAACTGCTGTCCTCAAAAGATTAAAATGACTTCGATATTTTCCGTTGGCTACGACAGGGTTTGGTGGAAAGGAAAGTCACTGATCAACTCGCCTGTGCTGGGCAAGTCTTTGTTTTTGGCAATCTTTCCAACAAATTGTCGGTGGAAAGTAAGTCACGCGGCCTTATTTTCTTTCCCGAAGGTGTTTCAAGCTCTCCACAACCGCGACCAATCACAGCTCGTTCTGGAATGGGTCATGCTGTCTCTTGGCAACGTCATTCAAAGGACGCCGCTCTCGACCGCCGTCTGGTGCCTGACCTGCCTGTTCGCCTGTGCGTCGAGCAACCATTGGATCAACTCATTGTATCCTTTGTTTCGTAACAATGACCTGCCCGGCGATATTTTGAAAGAAAATTTGCCACGATCATGGTTTTGATTTGAAATCGCTTTTGTCCTGTTTCGTTGCTATGGCAATCACGAATTTTGTTAACTGACAATAACTCTCAGGTTAATGTATGTCAGAATGGAGACTACTTTTCCACATAAAAAAGACAAAATTTTTATAATATAATTCAACTTTTTGTTAGGGTAAGTCCGAATTGATAAGTTTGTCCTTTATGTCTAGTCGCGCAGTGTTCAGTACTTCAGCTTTTCGTTAATTAAAATACGGCGCACACTGTGAAGATCCACTGCTTAAAATTATTCAAAAAGCCTGATTCACCTCGTTCCTAGTTCGAATTTTAAGTGCGGCTCTGCTGCGACAAGCGATTTTTACGAAAATCACACGTTTTCATCCATAACCTCCTCCCATCCATGCAAAAGACTTCCTGTAATTTCTGAAAAGATGAACTTCACCAACGCAACAACCGACTGTGAGATCTTCTGCAAAACTGCGGTTGACTTCTACAAATGCCAGGTGAGCAAAATCGTTCAGAAGCAATTCAAGCAAGACAGAAAGCAACTAGTTGTCTAATCGGCGATGAACACGGTCAAAGTAGTCAGAAGAAAAAATTGTGAAATTCGAGAATCATTTATTGTCGGTGATGACGTAACAACGGTTTATTTCCCCACAACGTCATTAGTTGTCGTATGTGGCATAGCTTTCCTGAAACCTACGAAAGTAACTTATTTCACCAAGATTTTGTACATTCGGAAAACAGCGTTCGTGATATAAGGCCATTTTGTTGTCCATTGTTTTGTCACAGCAGTGTTGTGAAGTATACTCTCTCTCCTTTAAGTAGCAAAGCTGTTATGAGTCTTGACTCCCAATTATTACCGACATCGCCCCCATAACCTTACTAGCTGGGTCCGACCCTGTTTCCTTGTTAGGGAATCTCCGACTGACCGTGAACTGAAAGTAATTTACCTCAACCCTTCTGATCGGCGAAGCGTGCAACTTATATCAGCCAATCGCGTCACGCCACGTTTTCGTGCACGCAGCTAACCGAGGAACTGGATCGGAGGTCATTCCAATCGACCTTCACCACCGCGGCCTCCGCACACGGCGCTCCTTATTCCATACTTCTGGAATGCATTCGGGAATTGAACGGGAAGCAGGGAATCTTGCAGTGATGGGAGGAGCATTTTGCAGCAAAAAATAGCGACGTAGGAAATTCTTTTCCAGAGGTTTTATATCTTATCGACGTTTAGCGCCATTTATAGTGGGCGGTGGATGCCTGAGATGGTAAGGAGCCCTCGAACACACTAGGAAGTAATTGGAACACACTCCCAAGTAGTTCGGACACACTGGGAAGTAACTGGAACACACTTGCAAGTAACACGAACACACTGACATAGCTCGAACACACTGCCAAGTAATTCAAACACACTAACATGTAATTTGAACACACCGGCAAATACCTGGAACACACTGCCAACTACCTGTGGGTCAAGCACCGTTGCTACCAGTAAAGCAATTCCCAATGGTGGCCAAAACAGGGTCCAGAGCCAGGTTGGCCCCTTCGCGTGTCCGAGTAATCTTATGACATTTGAAAGGTCCATTGTCTCGCATCGCGTTTGCACGACCGTAGTAGCTGCTTGGTTCAAACCTCATCGCGAAGTAGTTAAAGAGCGCCAGTAGCGGTCCAACCGAGGGAGAGCAAAGTGTGTTGTCCTGTGTTGTTACGCGCTATATGCACACCGGTGATGTGTTCCGCATTGTCTTTTGGTGTATCGCGTCGTGCAATAGCGTGTTGAAGAAGCGCTTGAATAAACTAATCGTTTCCAGTGCACGTGCGTTGAGCAGGGTTGATTGATTTAAGTCAAGCAATAAATATCAAAAAATGCAAGCAAAAAATCATGTGCAGTTTCGAAGCTTTGTGTGATTTCTATGACACGCTTTATTAGCATTCTAACAAGTTTTCACTGATGCTATGTTATTATAAACGGCAGAGAACTCTTACTTATGTTGAAAACAACCATAGCTTCCGTGAGGTCACAGATTCTGTGTCAAATACAGTAAAACTCGGTTAACCCGGATTCGATTTGACCGACGATTTTATCCGGTTTAGGCGAAGATCCGGATTAACCGAAGATGGTTGTTTCTATAGCCTGACGTCATTTCGGTTCTGAGATATCGGTGAGAATCGTTTTG